>JAABUX010000874.1_pt1 | contig 48144 bp, 47 predicted proteins | sample 5561851 | NCBI WGS metagenome assembly JAABUX01 (sample SAMN10711883, study PRJNA513361) | rock metagenome | isolation source: Antarctica rocks | place: Antarctica: Victoria Land, Richard Nunatak red sandstone | collected 2016-01-03 | reverse complement strand
TGGGTACCATAAACGGAGAGACCTCCTTTTGGAAATTTGACAAATGTTCTTCCTAATTAGAGGTCTCTCTGTTCTTCTTTTGCTAGTTGCTTTCTAGTATCTCGTTGCGCATCTCGTGGGGAGACCCCCCATCATGTGAGTCGGTGTCTGCCTTGATATCGTAGAATTCGTGAGTTCCATGTGTTTCCTCGCCCAGGCCAACGATGCTGGCGTGACCCACAATCTGCTGAAGCGATGCAAAATCGCTATCTGATCCACCCGGATTGACAGTCCGTAGAGGAACGGCGTTCTGCTGTATCCAGCGAACAACAGGATCAGAACTGAGAGTGTTCTTGTGTACCGATGGTGCCACCTGTGTACAAGCAACGAGAGTAAGAGCAATGATGATGAAGACCACAATGGAAACGCGACGAAAGCCAACGCTAGAAATAGACATATCCACCTCCTTATTTGCAATATGTTATAGTTTATATAACATATTGCTATTTATTTGTCAAGTACCAGTTTCTCAAATTGTCAAGACTTTCCTCTTGACAGGTAAGCATTTACTTACGTATACTATAGACATGACACAAGCAGAAGACAACCTATTACAAGTGGACGTGTTTCATGCAATCGCTGATCCAACACGTCGTGCATTGCTCGACCGCGTTGCGGAAGGTGAGCAACCCGTGAAAATATTGGCTGCAGCATTTGCCATGTCGCGACCAGCTATTTCACAACACCTTCGCATCCTGAAGCAGGCAGGACTTGTTGTCGAACGTAAAGTTGGACGTGAACACCTTTATAGTTTACAGGCAAACCCACTATACGAGGTGAGCGATTGGGTGCAGCACTATGAACAGTTCTGGCGTAATCGTCTTGAACTGCTCAGTGAACATCTGGACACAATGTCATGAGCGAAAAGAGAGTGACACAGGATGTCATATATCTTCATTCCATTGAACGCGTATGGGCCGCGTTGACCGAGAGCAACGAACTCTCACAATGGCTCTTGCCCAATAACTTTGAACCGCGTATTGGACATCGCTTTACCTTTAGAGAAGAAACGTATCATCGAAAAAACAGTTGGCACGGTATCGTTGAATGTGAGGTCGTCGCGGTTGAACCATTACGCCGACTTGCCTACACATGGTCTACTCATTCCGGTATGCCAGAAATGCTCATCTCGTTTACGCTGGAACCTGTAGCAGGTGGAACTCGTCTCCACCTGGAGCAAAAGATATTTGTCAGAACAGAGCAGAATGTGACGTTTGTGCAAATAGCATTGCCCTCGTTGCATACGCTCTTAGCAGGAGGTTTACCCCACATGTCACGCTTCTTCCATATCGAAGTCGATGATCTAGCTCTTACCGACGCCCTCTACGCCTTTGTCACCGACCCAAAAGCATCACGCAATGAACGACCCGTCGTGCAAGAACTCCATAGCTTCGTCCCCGAAATGGTCTCCGTCCTTGAACATATGATCCTTGATGGCGTTGAAGAGCGACAAGATGTAGCCGATTACGTCAACTTCGTCTTTGGGCATATAAGTTTATAGAGGAGCTTGACATGACAACTCAAGAGAACAAGATGCTTATTCGTCGTTACTTTGATGAAGCTTTAAATCAACGCAATGTTGCAACCGTAGATGAGATTTTCTCAGAGAACTTCGTTGCCTACGCGCCGCGCGGAGCAACGAGCGATTTGAATGCATTTAAAAATGCACTCACCATGTCCCACAAAGCTTTTCCCGATCTGCATGTCACTATTGAAGATCAGATAGCAGAAGACGACAAAGTGACAACTCGTTGGCAAGCCTCCGGCACTCATTTGGGAACATTCGCTGGACTTATTCCTCCAACAAATAAGCCTGTAACAATTACCGCACTGCATGTTCATCGCATTGTAGATGGCAGAATTGTGGCACTCTGGGAGCAGATCGATCTCTTTGGCCTCTTTCAGCAACTTGGCTTCTTCCCTCCCGTTGGCTAAAAGCTGTGCCTACAAATTTAGTTATTGTAGCAGAAAAAGAAAGATGTATGATGCAATTATCGTCATTGCAAGAGGAACTTTCTGAACATCTCAAAGTTCTCCTCCTCACCGTTGAAAAGACTGCCCAATCCTACTTCCTGCTTGGTCAAGCTGAGCAAGCTCTCCAACTGCTCCAAATTGGAATGCAGTTGATACAGATGCCAGAGGTGATGCCACGAGAACAAGCCAAGCTCAAGCTCTCCTATGGAAACATGTTGGCTATCAAAACGAACTTTGAAAATGCCCCTGTTGAAGACGCATTAGCAGTTCTGGAGGACGTGAAACAGTTCGCTGTAAAGCTTGATGATACGCAACTTCTCGCTGATACCCTCAATAGCATTGGGTATGCCTATTACGTAGCAGCCTCAAACAAGCGAGAGGGTGATCCTCGTATGATTCTCACATATTTTCAAGAGGCGTTGGAACATCGTCGCGTCCTCCATGATGATCGAGGAATCAGCGAGTCCCTCTTTTACGTTGGACTTATCTCTGAGTTGCTCGACCAAAAAGAGGTTGCACGTATTTCCTACACACAATCACTTCAGATTGCACAACAGCAGGACTATCCACGGGAGGCTTTCGAGGCACTTCGCCATCTCGGGTTTCTTGAGCAAGCGGAAGGAAATTTTCCCCAAGCACAACACTATTTTATAGAGTCACTGTACCAACTTGAACATGCGGGAATCCAGATATATCTTCCCTTTGCACATATCGTTATTGCTGATGTTTGCCTCGGGCAGGGGATTGTGGAAATAGCATCTTTGCATGGAAAGACCGCACTTGAACTCGCCCGCAAAATGAATATCAAGAAAGCCCATATCTTTTCTTTATTGAGTCTGGGCTATGTCTGCCAAGAGAAGCAAGAGAAGGATCAAGCCAAGGGCTATTTTGAGCGGGCATACGCTGTAGCGCAAGCGGTTGACCTCAACTATGCGATGCAACAAGCGTCTCAGGCTCTACGCAATCTCTCGACCAATCCAAGAATGTAATAGTTCTCACAGGTGAACCTTTTCTTTATACCTCGACAATACATCATTTTTATGCTACACTAGTGTCTAAGAAACATTGAAGGTTACTCATTTGGTAACATCCCCTCTCCCACATAGATAACCCCGGTAATAATGGTAATGATTCTCCCATCTCCTGCGTCTACAGTAGTAGCAGTGCTTGCCCCTGTCGTGAGCTACCTCTTGTCATGACAAGCAGATATGAGGTAGGATAATGGAAATAATGTCAAGGAAAGTACGTGTTGAACAACTCTGAGCCTGAAGATACCATGAGCGATACCGAGGTCGCTATCACCGATCTGGACGTGCCCGGCGAGGGTGGCAAAACTCCTGGGAGGCATTTGCTGTATTCTCCCTCGTTCTCGTTTCGCACGCCCATGTGGAGAACGTTAGGAGTACTCATAGGAATAGCACTTCTTGTCGTGCTTGTCCTGGTGAGCATCCCATATATCCCGAAAAACAAGGGAAGAGTGCCGCAAACACCACTGCCCCCGTCCGCCTACAGTACGCTGTCCCTGTCTGTTGCTGATGGGATTGGCTATGCCGCATCAAAGGATGGAACTGTGACTGCCGTTCGCGTCAGCAATGGTTCCCTCCTCTGGCGTCACACGCTAAAAGAAGCAGTTGAAGAGTCAGCAACGGTCACGAACGGAGTGGTGTATATCGCCTCGTTCACGGTTGCAAAAAATTCTCTTCTCCTCACGCTCAATGCATTGCATACAAGCAACGGCTCCCTCCTCTGGTCCCGTACATTCCCTGTTAATGCTCCAGGTCTCCTCCCGTTGACCGTCATCGACCAGGAGATTTTTATCAGTACCGACCTAGACAGTCTAGCCGTCCGTGTCCGTGATGGCTCTTTGCTCTGGCACGACATCGTTCGTACAGGATTGATTGAGGCACCAGTTGTGTTCAATGGAGTGGTCTATGTGTGTACTCAGGACGGGGTTGTGAATGCGCTACGAGCCAGCGATGGCACCACCCTCTGGCAGTATAAAGCGAAGCTCTCATTTGGTTCATCGCTCCCAGTCGTGGTGGATGGCATAGTCTATATGCTCGTAGGGGATGGAAGTATCGATGCGGTACACACCAGCAATGGGTCTTTACTCTGGCATGATCCAGCACAGTATCCGTTTGCAGGGGCGACAGCGTTTGTTGCAGATGGCGTCATGTATGTAAGTACACTCGATGGGAGCATGTACGCTCTGAGAGCCAGTGATGGTCGCACCCTCTGGCATACTTCCGTGCATATCCCCACTGTTGCCCCCTCGATGATCGTGGTGGATGAAGTCGTGTATGTGGGAACTCAAAGTGGGAGTGCCTACGCATTAAATGCAAGCAATGGAGTCCTCCTCTGGTTGCACACAGACCAGAGAGTCTCTCTTGCGACAACAACGGTTGCGAATGGCATGGTCTATCTTGTCTCGCTCACTGGAAATACAGATCGTATAACTGCTCTACGTGCCAGTGATGGAGCGACACGTTGGCACTATGCTGCACCACATGCTCCCTCGTCCTCTGCGAGTTGGCATCCTGAAGTTGTCGATGCTATCTTCTTACTTGCCTTGCAGGATGGAAGTATCATTGCTCTACATACTAGTACTGGTTCTTCGCTCTGGCACTACGCCACAGCATAGCTAACATCATTATCGGTTTCAAATTTGACCCAAATCTCCACAGGGTTATTTAAAAGTCGATTTGGCACTAACGACGGGCGACCACAAGGGTCGCACCCTACTATACAACGGGGTGTATAGTAGGGCGCGACCCTTGTGGTCGCCCGTTCATCTTCACCACGTTTGCTTTGACCTTTAAATGCTTCTGCAATCCCTACGTTGACACCGCCGCCCCGACTGTGCTACGATTGATAGTGAGGAAGTGTACTTAGAACACTAGCTAAATCATTTTATCTATCTAATCTGTGTACCTGTGTATGACGCTCTATGTTCCACCCGTTATGATAAATGTAGGGTGAATATACATCTGGATAGACAATTATAAAGGAATCCTCGCATGGGTATAACCTACCTCTTAATTATGGTGACATTGGCGGTCCTCTTCGGCTTACTGGTGATGGGTGTTACCTCCATCCTTGGCCCTAAAAAGCCCTCGCCGGAGAAACTCGCTCCATATGAGTGCGGCATTCAGGAGATTGAAGCTCCCCATCGCCGTTTCCCTGTCAAATATCTTTTAACAGGTATGCTTTTTATTGCCTTTGACATCGAAATTGTTTCTTTTTATCCTCTTGCCATTCTGCTCCACAAACTGGGAGTGCTGGGACTTGTTGAACTGCTCGTCTTCCTTGTGGTCCTGGGCGTTGGCTATATCTATGTCTGGCGGAAGGGAGCGTTTTTATGGGAGTAGTCAAGAATCCCTGGGAGCCGGTACAGACCTACTCGAATACACAGACGCCGCGCCGCGAACTAAATATGAAAAGTGGCGACTTTGGTGTATTGACAACACAGGTCAGCAAGCTTATCGACTGGGGACGTAGTTCCTCGTTGTGGCCTGCCCTGTTTGGTCTCGCCTGCTGCGCTATCGAGATGATGGCAACCAGTGCCGACCGCTTCGATATCTCGCGTTTCGGTGCCGAGGTCTATCGCGCCTCACCACGTCAATCCGATCTAATGATTGTCGCGGGCCGGTGCTCGATCAAGATGGCTCCCGTGTTGCGTCAGATTTATGACCAGATGCCCGAACCCAAATGGGTTATCGCGATGGGTGCCTGCGCCTCCTGTGGTGGTGTCTTCAACAACTATGCTGTTGTGCAGGGCGTGGATAAAATCATTCCCGTCGATGTGTTTATCCCTGGTTGCCCACCAACACCCGACATGCTGCTCTTCGGCTTCAACGAACTACAGCGCAAGATACGCGAGGGTGTGCCCAATCCACCCGATCCCCTTAAAGATGCCGGGATGAAACTTGTCGGTCCTATCGGAGAAGAATTATAAGTTGATACTGGTTAGTACAGGAAAAAGTGCATGCACTTTTTCCTGTACTAACCAGTATCAACACAGATATATTTAAGGAAATGCAACTTTTATGGTCACGACAGCAGTATCGACGGTTGAGACGATACAGGCAAAGTTCCCACAAGCAGTCATAGCCGTAACAGAATTTCGTGGCGAACAGACCATCCTGCTCAAGCCGGAACAGCTTATTACCGTTTGTACCTATTTGAAAAAGAATTTACAATACGACTTTCTGGAAACTGTGACGGCGGTTGACTGGCCCGAACGCCTACCACGCTTCGATGTCGTTTATCAACTCCTCTCCATCCAGCATCAATGTTTTCTGCGCCTCAAAGTTCAGGTTGGGCAACGCCGTGAGCGACATCCCGCTATTCCAACAGTGACTAGTATCTGGCCGGGCGCGAACTGGTACGAGCGCGAGATATACGATCTGTTCGGACTCACCTTTACAGGACATCCCGACCTGCGTCGTATCCTGATGCCGAATGATTGGACAACGCACCCATTACGCAAAGACTATCCCCTCACTGGCTTTGAATTGCCAGAGCCGCACTGGGGCGGTCAAGTTCCATACGATACCAATTCTGGCACAGGTAGCCAGACCCTGCGTACACCCGATGGACGCGAACTCAACGATAGCCGTTCAAACATCAACACAGGCCAGGAGCCAGGCACAAAAAAGAGATAGATGGATTGGGCAGGATAGATAAACGGGCGACCACAAGGGATCGCGCCTACTATACCTGACCAACGCAGCAAAGCTTCGTGTATAGTAGGGGTGCCCCTTGTGGTCGCCCGTTGGTAAAGATAAAATGTCAACATTATCACGCCCAACTGGATAGAACATATGCAAGAAACAAAGATAGAAAATTACTATTCGATAGAGGATAGCCAGACATTAGATGATGGACAGCGCGTCGATACCATGACCATCAACATGGGACCACAACATCCCAGTACGCATGGTGTATTGCGTTTGTTGCTGACTATCGAGGGCGAAACCGTTCTCAAGGCCATCCCTGATATTGGCTTTCTCCATACTGGTATCGAGAAGACAGCCGAGGCTAAGACCTACCATCAAGCTCTTGTGTTGACGGACCGCATGGACTACCTTGCTCCGCTCTGCAATAACCTCGGCTATTCACTTACCGTTGAACGCTTGCTTGGCGTCGAAGACGAGATCAGCGACAAAATAAACTATGTGCGCGTCTTGCTTACGGAACTGCAGCGTATCGCCAGTCACCTTGTCTGGTTAGGTACCCATGCCCTCGACCTCGGCGCACAAAGCGTCTTTTTGTACTGCTTCCGTGAGCGCGAACTAATTCTCGATATCTTCGAGTATATCTCTGGTGTACGTATGATGACCAGTTACATCTGCCCCGGCGGTTTACAGGCGGATGTGCCCGTTGGTTTCGACAAAATAGTTCGTGCCTTTACCGATGTATTCCCTGCTCGTTTGCAAGAGTATCACGACCTGCTCACCAACAATCAACTCTGGCTTGAGCGCACAAAAGGCGTCGGTCATCTCAGTGTCGAGGATGCCATAGCCTACGGTGCCAGTGGCCCGGTACTACGCGGTAGCGGCGTGGTATGGGACCTGCGAAAAGTCTTCCCATACAGTGGCTACGAAAACTTTGAGTTCGATATCCCTGTTGGCTCTAACGGTGACGTATACGACCGTTACCTGGTTCGCATGCTAGAGATGGAGCAGAGCCTCAATATCGTCAATCAAGCCTTAGCGGGTATGCCGACAGGCCCGTTCCGTATCAACAATCCAAAGTTCGCGCCGCCACCCAAATGGCAGATTACCGGTAGCATGGAAGCCCTGATTCACCACTTCAAACTCTATACAGAGGGCTATCGTCCGCCACAAGGCGAGGTGTTTGTGCGTACCGAGTCGCCCAAAGGCGAACTCGCCTACTACATCGTGAGCGATGGTACTGCAAAACCTTACCGCATGCATGTGCGCGGTGCATCCTTCGCGAACCTGCAAGTGCTACCCCTGATGGTCGAAGGTGGTTTCCTCTCCGACGTTGTGGCGTCGATAGGCAGCATAGATATTGTGCTTGGTGAGGTTGACAGATGATTTCAGAACACACAAAACAGCGTATGCGAACGCTCGCCTCGCGTTATCCTGCGGCGCGTTCGGCGGTTATGCCTGCCCTTCATCTCGCACAACAGGAAGAGGGCTACATCACCTCTGCAGGTCTACAAGCTGTCGCGGAGGTCGTCGGCATGACGGTTGACGCGGTAGAGAGCGTGGCAACCTTTTATACAATGTATTATCAGCATCCACAGGGTAAGCAGGTTATTCACGTCTGCACCAGCATCTCGTGCTACCTACGTAACTGCGATGCCCTTGTCGAGCATCTCGAAAAACGCCTCGGTATTAAACGTGGCGAGACCACGCCCGACGGTAATTTTACCCTTATGACCGCCGAGTGTCTGGCCTCCTGCGGCACCGCCCCTGTCCTACAGGTTAATGGCGAATTTGTCGAAAATGTGACGCTGGAAAAGGCCGACGCGCTCTTAAATGAGTTGAATAAGAATATGAATACGAACGGCCATGTCAATGCGAGTGGAGTGGTGGATGGGCGACCACAAGGGTCGCCCCTACCATACACGACGGTTCCGCATACCAACGAAGTATAGTAGGGGCGACCCTTGTGGTCGCCCGTTGGAAATGGTCATATGTGGTCGCCCGTTGGAAATGGTCATATGTGGTCGCCCGTTGGAAATGTTGTTATGGCCGTCCCTTGGACTTTGCAAAAAAAGGTCGTCCGTTTCTATTCATTTACATATCTATTTGATGCGTGACCCTGTAATTCAAAGGAATTATATATGCCAGAATTGATTGTAACAAAAAATATTGATATTCCTGGTCTCGATACGCTCGATATCTATAGGCAAAACGGTGGCTATGAAGCATTAGCACTCGCGCTGAACACGTATCAACCCGATGATATTGTGGCACTGATTAAAGACTCAGGGCTACGTGGGCGCGGTGGTGCAGGTTTCCCCACTGGTATGAAGTGGGGCTTTCTCGCCAAAAACGATATGCCGCGCTTCCTCTGCTGCAATGCCGATGAAAGCGAACCCGGCACCTTCAAAGACCGCATGTTGATGGAGAAAAATCCTCATCAGCTTGTCGAGGGCGTCATTCTCACCAGCTACGCCTGTCGCGTCACCACTGCCTTTATTTATGTGCGTGGCGAACTCGCCAAGGCCGGACGACAGGTCGAGCGTGCCGTAAACGAGGCATATGCCGCCGGACTCATCGGCAAAAACATCCTTGGTAGCGACTATAGTCTCGACGTAATTGTACATCGAGGTGCAGGTGCTTATATCTGTGGCGAAGAAAGTGCCCTGATGGAATCGCTGGAAGGGCGACGCGGCTATCCACGCCTCAAACCGCCGTTCCCAGCCGTTATCGGTCTCTATGGTGGTCCTACCGTCATTAACAACTGCGAGACACTGAGTACTGTGCCCGCTATCATCAAAGGTGGTGCCCAGTGGTATGCATCATTCGGCACCGAAAAGAGCAAGGGTACGCGCGTCTTCTGCCTTAGTGGACACGTCAAAAAGCCAGGCAACTACGAACTACCGCTCGGTACGCCCATCAGCACCCTTATCTATGACGAGCAGTACGGTGGCGGCATGCTCGACGACAAAAAGCTCAAAGCCATCATTCCGGGTGGCTCGTCAACCTTTATCCTGGGTGCCGACAAAGTAGATACGCCGCTCGATTTCGAGTCCATTGCCGCCGTTGGCTCCATGCTTGGCTCCGGTGGGGTCATCGCCATCAACGAAGATACCTGCATCGTCGGTGCTATCCTACGTATGACCGAGTTCTATCGCGACGAGTCCTGTGGCAAATGCACCCCTTGTCGCGAAGGAACCTACTGGCTCACCGAAATACTGGAACGTCTTGAGCATGGCAACGGCAGAGAGAGCGATATCACACTATTGGCCGATATCTGCGATAACGTTAGTGGCAAATCGTTCTGTCCTTTAGGCGACGCCGCCACCAGTTCAATCACCAGCGGCATCAAGCTGTTCCGCGCAGAATTTGAATATCATGTCACACACGGACACTGTATGGTTGGTGCTACTAATACCTACCACGACATCGAATCCGTCGAAGATGCCACTCTACACGCTGGAGCAGTATAGTATATAAAGCAGGGTCGTTAGGGGCGGCAGCCCCTGACACGGGGTGTGGGGTGTCTCCACATTTTTCTCTTATTTTGCCCCCGTAGGGGCAAGTGGTCACATAGCAATAATAATTAAGAAGAAATTATATGCCAGAAGAAAAAAAAGACGAACTAATACACCTCACCATCGACGGCAACCCCGTCGAAGTTCCCCCCGGAACGCTGGTGTGGGCGGCGGCAAAACAGGCCGGAATAGAAGTCCCTATTTACTGCTATCATCCTAAGATGCCGCCACTGGGTGCGTGTCGTATGTGCTTTGTCGAAATCGAGAAGCTTCCCAAGCCACCACAGACCGCGTGTACGACGCCTGTCAGTGAAGGCATGGTCGTACACACCAAGACCGAAAAAGTTCTCAAAGCACGACGTGGTACGCTCGAATTCTTGCTCATCAATCATCCACTCGACTGTCCCGTCTGCGACAAAGGTGGCGAGTGCGATCTGCAAGACTTCACGTTACGGCATGGCCCCGGTGGAACGCGCTTCGACCAGCACAAACGCCACTACACCAAAGCTGTTCCGGTTAGCGATAACGTCTTGCTTGACCGCGAACGCTGCATTCTGTGTCAACGTTGCACACGCTTTAGCTCCGAAATCTCGATGGACAATGGCCTTGTGATGATCTCGCGTGGCTACAAAATGGAGGTTGGTACGGCACCCGATCACGCCTTCGACTCCGTGTTCTCTGGTAACACCGTCGAGATATGTCCTGTTGGAGCCTTGACCGCCGCCACCTATCGCTTCAAATCGCGTCCATGGGAACTCAAACGTACACCGAGTGTCTGTAACAACTGTAGCGTTGGCTGCAATGCCCGCGTTGATGTGCGTGTCGATAAAGTCATGCGCCTCATGTCGCGTACCAACGACGAGATTGACGATGGCTGGTTATGTGATCGTGGACGCTGGGGCTTCGAGTTCGTTAATAGCCCACAACGGCTACGCACACCGATGGTCCGACGCAGTGGTACGCTTGTTCCCACCACATGGGACGAGGCATTCTTCTATACCGCCAAGCGACTCAAGGATATTATCGCCAAGCATGGAGCGCAATCTATCGGTGGCATTGGCTCGACGCGCACCACTAATGAAGAGGCGTATCTCTTCCAGAAGCTGTTACGCACCGTGCTAGGTACACCCAATGTGGATCACTATCACGGTAACTTCCCAACGCTGCGCGACCCACTCACAGGCAAGCCCTGGCAGATGACCAATAGTATCGCCGAAATCGAGAAGGCGTCCCATATCGTACTGATTGCCTCTGATCCCTACAAACGCCAACCCGTACTCGACCTGCGTATCAAAAAGGCGATGAGAGCGGGCGCAAAAATCTTTATCGTCAACTCAGATGTAACCGAGCTTGACAGGTTCGCCGTGCGTAAAATCACTCTTCCACAACATGGTGCAGGTGCGGCTGCGAAGTTGCTGCTCAACAACGTTGTCAATGGTGAAACCATGCGAGCCGCCAACGAAGAAGTACACGCAAGAGTGCAGCATGAAGATGTGGCAACCTATTCGACATCGCTAGATCAAGAGATCACGGCGCAACTCGCTACGTTAGCCCACGAAATCGCCGAGGCTAAGGGTGCCATTATCCTCTATGATGAAATGGCGACGCTTGACCCCAACTGTCAGGACCTCGCCGCAGACCTACAAGCACTTGCAGTCGTTACCGATAACATTGGGCGTCCCGGTGCTGGTGTTGGTCCTCTTTTTGAAGATGCCAACTCGCTTGGTGTACGTGACATGGGTCTCCTGCCCGATGCCCTCCCCGGCTATCAACCTGTAACAGAGGCTGGTAAGTCCTATACCGAGATGTTGAGCAGTCCACAAATTAAGGCACTGTTCGTGATGGGAGCCAATCCTGCACGTCACCTGCCGACACCTGAACTCCCCTCATCGCTAGAGTTTATCGTCGTACAGGACATTCGGCTCACCGAGACCGCGCAACAGGCCGACGTGGTGTTCCCCGCCGTGACCTTCGCGGAAAAGGATGGCAGCATGACCAACCTTGACCATCATGTACAGGCCATTCGTCGTAGTTTGCGCCCATTATCAGGTGCGAAGGCCGATTGGGAAATACTGGTCGAGCTTGCACAGCATCTCGGCACCAACTGGGACTACGAGACACCTGCCGACATTCTGCACGAAATAGCCGCAAACAATCCCTTCTATGCAGGTCTCGAATGGGAAGACCTCGGTCAGCAGGGAGTACGCATCACACAAGAACAGGAGGTGGCTCGTGCTTGATTTTCTCAACAACGCTATCGTCGCCACCATCATCAAAAGTGCTATCGTCATCTTCGCGCTGCTTACCGCCTTCGCGTATATGACACTTATTGAGCGTGTAGTTGTCGCCAGGATACAGGGACGCATCGGTCCCAACCGTGCTGGACCACTTGGCGTCTTCCAGCCCGTTGCCGACGCCATCAAAATGGCATTCAAAGAGCAGATTGTACCGACACAGGCTAAAAAAGCCGTCTATCTGATAGCACCTATTATCTCAGTTGTCGTCGCGCTCTCCGCCTTCGCCGTTGTGCCCATTGGCAATAACTGGGTCAACGGTAAGCCGAGTGTCTGGGACCCTCTTATCGGCGATGTCAATATCGGTATTCTCTGGATTCTTTCGATCTCATCACTTGCCGTCTATGGCATCGTCCTCGGTGGCTGGGCATCTGGCAACCGTTACTCCCTGCTCGGTTCGTTGCGTAGTGCCGCACAGATGGTTTCCTACGAAACAAGTCTCGGCCTCGCGCTTAGTGGCACGCTCATGTGGGCTGGCACGCTGAGCATGGTTGGCATCGTTCATGCTCAACTCAATCAGGGTATCTGGTTCATCGCCGCGCAACCGCTCGGCTTCGTCCTCTACGTTATCGCTGGCGTCGCCGAAGTCAACCGTGCCCCGTTCGACTTACCAGAGGCGGAGCAAGAGTTAACCGCTGGCTATCTCACCGAGTACAGCGGCCTACGCTGGAGCCTCTACCAGATGGCTGAGTACATCAACATGATAACCGTGAGCGCGGTGGCCTCGACGCTCTTTCTCGGTGGCTGGGGCTTCTTCGGCTTCGGTCTTGAGCGTATTCCTGGTGTCTCAATTATCATCTTCCTGATAAAGATTGCATTCTTCCTGTTCTTTTTCATCTGGTTACGTGCAACATTGCCGCGTATTCGCTATGATCGTCTCATGTCGCTGGGTTGGCAGACACTCCTACCATTAGCCGTCTTAAACGTTGTCATCACCGCCATCGTCGTCGCGTTCGGTCTGCCCTGGTGGATCAACGGCATCGTCGGACTCGCTATCGTCGTCGGCCTACTCTTCTACATCCGTCGCCAGAGCATCGTCGAAGGCACACGCTTCACAGGTGCTACTCTCGACAAACATGATGGTAAAGGTGCAACGAAGGCCACCCTACCGACATCGGTGCGCCTTGCCAAATTCGAGCGCATCAGTCCACCCATCGTAGAAGCCGCGCCAACGGAGACAGAACAAACCGAGGTAGCCAAAGCATAAAACGGATTCGTGTATGGGAGGGGCGTCCCCTTGCGGGCGCCCTTGCCCAACACAGATACTCATTTCTGAAAAGGTAGGAAAGGCCATGTCAATCTATGACTATCAAAGTGCCTTTGACGCTATTATTCAAATAATTAAAGTTCTAACTCCCGAAGAGCAAATCAGGTTGTTAGACGAGGTGAAAGCAAATATACAGAATAGTGTAGAAGATGAGCCTTTGCATGACGTAATGGAATTTAGGGGGTTTGCAAAAGATTTGTGGGAAAATGTGGATGTAGAGGAATACATCAGACAAGAACGTGCTTCTTGGGGTGATGAGCCTTCATATCACAATGATGATGATACACATTCCGAAAGTGACAAGCGTTAACAATTTTGTTATGATTAAGACAGATACTATTGAAATAATTTTTAAGGAGGATGAAAGGCCATGTCAACTTCTTATTCTTATAATGAGATACTCAATCAAATTCAACGCTTTCCAGTGCAAGAACAACACCGATTGTTAAAAGATTTGGCGGCAATCCTTAGCAAGCCTAAAGCTCAACCTCGTCATAGTCTTTTAGAATTAGAGGGGCTAGGAAAAGAAATCTGGCAAGGCATCGATCCTCAACAATATGTGGACGAGGAGAGAAATTCATGGGATGGGTAGATAATTTACGTGGAACAGTTGTAGGTTTAGATACTGCGCCTTTGATTGCCTTTATTGAAGAACAACCTGTTAATGTAGAAATGCTCAGACCTTTTTTCCGATCTGTACAAAATTACGAAATTTCGTTGGTTACTTCGACTGTAATGAATGCTACCTATTTTCTTACCAACGACTTGCGTTTACCATCGTTACCAGAACTCAAAATCCTGACGCTCGATGAACTCAAAACACGACCAGAATATCTAACACCCGACGATTTACACTAACTATATACTGGCATTAGCAGAAGCAGAATACAGGCAAGGAGCTTAGACACATGTCTTTCGATATCATTAAAGGTATGGCGACCACCATCAAAAATATGGGCAAGAAGCCAACCACCATTTCCTATCCAGAAGAGGAGCGACAGCTACCACCACGCTTTCGCGGTCGCCATGTTCTGCATCGCTACGAGAACGACCTCGAACGCTGCGTCGGCTGCTACCTCTGTGCCGGTGCTTGCCCCGCCGACGCCATCTACATCGAGGCGGAGGAGAACACCGAGGAGAACCGCGTCTCCCCCGGCGAACGCTACGCGAAAACCTTTGATGTGAACCTGTTACGCTGTATCTTCTGTGGCTACTGTCAGGCGGCATGTCCCACCGGAGCAATCACGCTGGAACATGACTACAAACTTGCTGCGTACTATCCCGAAAATCTCGTTTTTCACAAAGAACAACTGCTCGAACCAGAGGGACAGCATACCATCGGCTCGAACGACGTATGGGCAGAACCAGCACCACAGGAGGCCGCCCAACCCGTGCCACAGGTTAGCAACATCTTCGATGGCTCCGCCACCAGTGCCGCTGCCGTTGGTCTGGGCAACACGCATAGAGAGCGTCCCGTACTGCTGACCGACGAAGAGCAGGACGAGGATAGGAGAAAGTTGTAATGGATATCGCCACAATCATAGCCTTCTATGTGTTGGCCGTTGCCACCATCGCATCCGCCCTTGGTGTAATCATTTTCAAAAACGCGGTGCATAGTGCCTTGAGCCTTATTTTAACGCTCATTTTTCTCGCACTCTTCTATCTACAACTGGGAGCAATGTTTATAGCTATCGTGCAAATCCTGATATATGCAGGTGCTATCATGGTCCTGTTCCTCTTTGTCGTCACTATGCTTGCACCCGATGGCGAAGATACAGAGTCACATGATCGCATTCCCTGGCAGCGTGTTGTGGGCATCGTTCTCGGCCTATCGCTCGTTGGTGCCCTGAGCTACCTGCTTTTCACAGGCACCACCGTCACCGCCGCTACAAAAGCCGCTCCTGCTGATGGACTAAGCGCAGCGATAAATGCCCCTGGTAGCGGCAACATCGAGGCATTCGGGCAAGCACTTTTTCACGGCTTCGCCTTCCCATTCGAGGTCACAAGCCTCCTGATCGTCGTCGCCATTCTCGGCGCAATGGTCTTTGGTCGCCGTGCCTAAAACTTACGCACGTAGGAGGGACGGGCGACCACAAGGGTCGCCCGTTGGTTATATATACGTAACAGGAGAAATGTCCCATGCCATTATCAGCATATCTAATAGTAAGCGCCATCTTATTCACCATCGGTGTCATCGGCGTACTCGTCCGACGCAGCCCACTGGTAATATTTATGTCTATTGAACTCATGCTTAACGCCGTCAATCTCTCATTTGTGGCCTTCTCAAGCTTTCTCGACTCGGCTGATGGACAAATGTTTGTCTTCCTTGTGCTAACCGTTGCCGCCGCAGAGGTAGTTGTCGGCCTAGCCATCATCGTCTCCATCTTCCGCACGCGCCGCAATATTGATGTTGACGAAATGAACGTATTGCGAGGCTAATCTTATGACAAATCTTAGTCTAGTGGCACTACTGCTACCGCTCCTGGGTTTCATACTCCTGGGACTGCTCGGTAGAACAATGTCACGTACAACCATTCTTGCCATCGCATGGGGAGCGTGTGGGCTGGCCTTCGTTTGTGCCGCCATCAGCTTCCTTTCTATGCTTGGCACACCTGACTCGGCACGTACCGTCGATCAGACCGTGTACACATGGGTCGTTTCTGGTAACTTCAACCTGAATTTCGGCCTACTCTATGATCCACTTTCCGCGACCTTGTTAATGATTGTTACGGGTGTTGGCCTGCTCATTCACATCTATTCAGCAGGTTATATGGAAGACGATCCCAGTTTCTGGCGTTTCTTTGCTTACCTGAACTTCTTTATTTTCGCAATGACCCTGCTCATTCTTGCCGACAACTTCCTCTTCCTACTCATCGGCTGGGGGCTGGTTGGACTGGTGTCATTCCTGCTTATCGGTTTCTGGTATCAACGTCGCAAGGCTATTCTGGCAGCTCAAAAAGCACTTGTTATCAATATTATTGGTGACTTCGGTCTGATGATCGCAATCTTCTTGATCTTCGTGAACTTTGGTAGCCTCAACTATCAGGATGTCTTGAACAACGTGCGTAGTGTTCCAACAGGAACCATCACTGCCATCTGTTTGTTGCTCTTCGTCGCATGTGTCGCGAAATCAGCGCAGTTGCCGCTTTACATGTGGCTGCCCGACGCGATGGAGGGTCCGACACCTGTGAGCGCACTGATCCACGCTGCGACAATGGTCACGGCTGGCGTTTATCTCGTAGCTCGTGCTAATCCCTTGTTCACCGCTTCACCTGGCGCGCTCAACACCGTTGCCGCTATTGGTGGTGCAACCGCCCTCTTTGCTGCGACTATCGCCCTCTTCCAACTCGATATCAAACGTGTCCTGGCCTACTCGACCATCAGTCAGCTTGGCTACATGTTCCTGGGCGAGGGTGCTGGCAACTATAGCGCGGGCATCTTCCACCTGACAACGCACGCCTACTTCAAAGCCCTACTCTTCCTTGGTGCAGGTGCCGTTATTCATGCGCTGGGTGGCGAGCAAGACATGCGGAAGATGGGTGGTCTACGCAACAAACTTCCTATCACCTTCTGGACTTTCTTGATTGCCGCCCTTGCCATCAGTGGTATCTTCCCCTTCTCAGGCTTTTGGAGTAAGGATGAGATACTTGGCTCGATGCTCGCTCAGGCAACGGCAACTGGTAACGTCTGGTACTATATCCTGTGGGGGGTGGGGCTGCTCACTGTTGCCCTCACCGCCTTCTATATGTTCCGTCTCTTCTTTGGTATCTTCTTCGGCACCTATCGTGGCGGCATTCAGGCCGCGCAGCAAGATGAAGAGGAAGACGAGACGGGTACCCATCACGCGGGCAATGTACGCTATGGCAACATTCACGAAGTTGGACCGCTTATGTGGGTGCCACTGGCAATACTCGCGGTCCTCTCGACTATCGGTGGCTTTGTCGGCTCGCTTGCAATCTCTGGTGCCTCGAAATGGCAGCCACTGTCTGGCTTTCTTCACAGCGTTGCCCCTACACGCGAAGTACCGCTTGGCCTTGAGTGGACCTCGACGGCCTTGAGCCTCGCACTCGGCATTATCGGTATCTTTGCTGCCTATGCGCTCTATCGGCGTGGCTTCGCTTATAAGGAAAATAAGCGACCCTTATACCAGCTTGTACTGAACAAATATTATGTCGATGAAGGCTTGACACTGCTCCTTATCAATCCTATCTTGGCCTTTGCACGAGCCGCAACACGCTTCCTCGAAGGCGATGCTCTGGATGGTGGAGCGCGTGGCTTTGCCTTCCTGTTCCGTGGTACAAGTACTGGCCTGCGCCGTTTGCAAACGGGCTACGTGCGTAACTACGCCCTCGCGATCTTGCTTGGTGCTGTTGTAATTGTGATTTACTTCGCGGTGAGGGGGTAGTAGCCATGTTTCCATTACTAACAACAATCACCTTTCTCCCACTTGTAGGTGGCATCGCGCTACTCTTCTTGCCTAAAAATCAGCTCAGTGCGATCCGCTGGACCGCTCTAGGTATCGCAGGTGCAGACCTGTTGCTTGCTCTGCTATTGCTGCTGGGCTATTCGCAGTCCAACGTAAGCGCGACATTTGAAGGTACATTCCTGTTTAAAGAAAATGTACCATGGATCACATCGCTCGGCATCAATTATAGTCTTGGTGTCGATGGTATTAGCGTTCTGCTGGTTGTCCTGACCGCTCTCTTGACAACGGTCTGTATTCTTGCTTCGTTCAATATCGAGCAAAAAGTCAAGAATTACATGGCCTTTATGTTGCTACTTGAGTGTGGCATCATCGGCGTCTTCGTGGCAACCAATCTGTTCCTGTTCTATATATTCTGGGAACTTATGCTCATTCCTGCCTACTTCTTAGTGGGAAGTTGGGGCGGACCACGCCGCATCTATGCAGCGTTCAAGTTCGTTCTCTTTACCTCGGTCGGCAGTTTGATTATGCTTGCTGGCGTCATCGCTATTGGCTACTATCACCAGTTAGCGGCTGGTGGTGGTTATACACTTGAGCTATCATCGCTTTTGAGTACAAAGCTTGATAGTGGTGTGCAAATGTGGCTTCTACTGGCGTTCGCGGCGGCATTCGCGGTCAAAGTCCCCTTTGTGCCGTTCCATAGCTGGCTACCCGATACCTATAGTGAAGCACCTGCGCCTGTAACCGCGATGCTCGCAGGAGCTATGTCGAAAACCGGAGCGTATGGTTTCTTACGCTTCTGCATTCCGCTCTTTCCACAGGCCGCGCAAACATTAGCACCACTCTTCAACATCTTAGCGGTTATCGGTATTCTCTACTGCGCGGTGCTAGCCTTGACACAGACAGACATGAAGCGGCTCCTCGGCTATTCCAGTATCAGTCACCTCGGCGTGGTCATGCTGGGCATGTTTGCCTTCAATGTACAGGGTGCTGAGGGGTCTGTGCTGCAAATGGTCAATCATGGCATCACCACCGCCGCCCTCTTCTTAATTGCGGGCTTTATTGAGCAACGTGTGGGAACACGCCGTATCAGCGAGTTCGGCGGTCTAGCGACTCGTGTACCGGTGCTGGCAACTGTGATGTTTATCGCCATACTGTCGTCGCTTGGTCTCCCTGGCTTGAACAGTTTCGCAGGTGAGTTTCTCGCGTTTCTGGGTACTTTCCGCAGTAGTGTCGTCTTTGGTACGCTTGGTACAGCCGTTGTTGTTCCTGCAGCGTGGTACCTCATTCGCTTCTTTCAAGGTGTGATGGAGGGGACACGTAATACCGAAGCCGTGACGGTGAAACGCAGAAGCGTCTTTAGCGATATTGGGCTACGTGAATTTCTGTCTATATCGCCGCTGCTACTTTTAATCTTTTATATTGGATTACAACCCTTGCCCTTGACTGTCATACTGGAGCAATCAGTAATTAGTACGCTGCAAAATCTCGGCAGTGCGTTTGTAAGATAGAGGTTTCATCATGACGTTTACCTATTCAGTCACCGCCGCAGATTGGGGGCGCATCGCCCCCGAACTGGTCCTGGCGGTTATCACGCTTATCCTCATGATTGTGGACCTGTTTCTACCACAAACGGGGAGCGGTCCAAAAGATAAGCATAGCGGCTCATCCAATTTCACTGTTTTACCCATTGTTAGCATCGTTGGTCTGCTGGGAGCCTTCGCCGCAACTCTCACACTCTTCATCGTGGGCGACCATCAGCAGGCGTTCAATCACATGATTAGTGCCGACTGGGGTTCGCTCTACGGCTACCTCGTCATTCTAACTGCAAGCCTGCTCAGTGTGCTGTTCTCGCCCGCCTATCTCAAGCGGCTCACGCTTGTCCATCAGGGCGAATACTACGCACTGCTCATGCTTGCGACTCTTGGTATGATGCTGCTTACGGCGGCGACTAGCTTCTTGACCGTCTTTATCGGTATCGAGATGCTTTCACTATCTCTCTATATTCTGTGTGGCTTCGTAGCACGGCGCAAGAGTTCGCAAGAGTCGGGTATGAAATACTTCTTGCTTAGCTCGTTTGCCTCGGCCTTCCTGCTCTACGGTATCGCGCTTACCTATGGTGCGACAGGCAAAACGTCGTTCGTTGACATTCAACGGTTTCTAGGTGGAAACATACCAGGGGCAATACACTCTGTAAATTCAGTCCTGCTGTTTCCAACACACACGATGCTCTTGATTGGTATGGGCTTGCTTGCAGTGGGCTTTGCCTTCAAGATATCCGCTATCCCTTTCCAGGCGTGGACGCCCGATGTCTACGAGGGCGCACCTGCACCTGTTACCGCTTTTATGTCGGTTGGCACAAAGGCTGCCGCCATCATCGCCTTTGCGCGTGTCTTTGGTGTGGTACTCTTCAACGTCAATCACGACTGGCTTCCCATTATCGAGACCATCACCATTCTGACCATCGTTGGTGGTAACGTACTGGCTCTGGTGCAGAGTAATCTCAAACGTCTGCTGGCATACTCAAGTATCGCTCATGCTGGCTATCTTATGATTGGTATTGTGGCGACAGTGGCAATCCCTAACGCTCGCGCCACTGCTCTTTCAGCCATTCTCTTTTACTTGCTCTGCTATACCTTCCTGAATATGGGCGCATTCGGTATCGCCTCGTTGCTGGAACGCGCGGATAATTCAGGCAACGATATCCAGGACCTGCGCGGTCTCTGGTATCGTCGCCCTGTTCTAGCAGGTCTACTCGCATTCTTTCTGCTAGGTTTAGCTGGCTTCCCACCGATGGCAGGTTTCGCGGGTAAATACTACATCTTCTATGCTGCTATCAACAGCGGCCATCCTGAACTGCTCATTATCGGCGTACTAGCCAGTATTCTCGGCATGTATTACTACCTGCGTATCATCGCTGCCATGTTTATGGAGGGTGATAGCCCCTTAGCGCAGGTATTGGGATTGAGCAATGCACCTGCGACAAACGTACCTGCTACTATTCCCTCAACACCTCGGATGCCAGCAACACCGCGTACTGTGCCAACGAGAGGGGGTACAACTGGCTCGACTGGTAGATTAGCAACGTCGTCATCTGCTACTGCTGTAGCTGTCAAAACACCAACCGCTGGCCTACCTCAAACTACTCCTGCTGTCGCTGCTCCAGTTGAGCAAGACGCGAGCGGTAGCCTGAGCTGGATGAGCTGGACAGGTATTGGCATTGCCGCCATTGGTACAATAGCTATGGGAACGATTCTTCCATTCTGGTTGATTGATCTCGCACAACAAGCGGCGCAAACGATGTTACGGTAACATGTAGTAACAACACGCTTTGACGATTTCATTTGGCAATGGGCGACCACAAGGGATCGCCCCTACAATATTCCCTTGCCATGATGAAACATCGTGTATAGTAGGGGCGATCCCTTGTGGTCGCCCGTCCATAATACAACGTGTTCGCATCTTTAATACAGTGTGTTCGCATCTTTAATACAGTGTGTTCGCATCTTTAATACAGTGTGTTCTCATCTTTGATACAACGTGTTCTTGATAATGAGAGGAAGAGGAGTAGCAATGACCACCGCACCCTATGGGTCCTGGAAATCACCAATCACACCCGATCTGATTACGTCGGCTTCGATTCGTCTTGGCATGACTGCACTTGACGGACATGATACCTATTGGATTGAGGGCCGCGCATCTGAAGGTGGACGCAACGTGATTGTGCGACGCACCGCTGATGGCACAATCACCGATATGATTCCACAGCCATTTAATGCTCGTACCAGCGTACATGAATATGGTGGCGGCGATTATCTTGTGAGCAATGGCACTCTCTACTTCTCGAATTTTGACGACCAGCGCATCTATCGTATCGCACCCGGCACGACTGCTCCTGAACCCATCACACCCGAAGCAAAGTGGCGTTACGCCGATTATACCGTCGATGAGCGTCGCAATCGTCTGGTTTGTGTTCGCGAAGACCATACCGATCCAAAGCGTGAAGCGGTCAATACGTTGATAAGCGTTGCCCTCGATGGTAGCGGACATGTCGAAGAGCTTGTCGCAGGCAACGATTTTTATTCGACTCCACGCTTGAGTCCCGACGGGGCGCAGTTGGCGTGGCTCACATGGCGCCATCCGAACATGCCGTGGGACGGTACCGAGCTATGGGTTGGCGATATCGTCGATGGACAGATCGTGAGCGGCAAACGTGTCGCAGGCGGTTTACGTGAGTCCATTTTTCAACCTGCATGGTCGCCCGATGGCATCCTGCACTTTGTATCGGATCGTAGCGGCTGGTGGAATCTCTACCGCTTACAAGATGGTGCCTACCAATCTCTCTATGCCAACGATGCAGAGTTTGGCATGCCACAATGGAATTTTGGCATGTCTACCTATGGTTTTGTCTCGTCTGAGCGCATCATTTGTCGCTATGGGCAACATGGTAACGACCATCTTGCAAGCCTTGATACCACCACTGGTACGTTTGAGCCGTTTCATCTCTCGTATACTGCTATTAGCGATGTGCGCGTTACTAGTACTCGCGTTGTATTCATAGGTGCGGCCTCAGATATACCAACGTCTATTATTCAACTTGACCTTGCTACATTAGAGAGCGAAGTACTGAAAAGTTCTAGTACAATGACGCTGGACGCCTCGTACTTTTCGATGCCACACGCCATTGAGTTTCCTACTGAACATGAGAAAACTGCGTTTGCCTTCTTCTATCCGCCACGCAACCCTGATTATGTCGCACCCTCTAATGAATTGCCACCATTGCTAGTGATGAGTCATGGTGGCCCAACGAGCGCAACAACGAGTAAGTTTAACGCGCAAATACAGTTCTGGACCAGTCGCGGCATCGCTGTACTCGACGTGAACTATGGTGGTAGCACAGGTTATGGGCGTGAGTATCGTGAACGCCTCAACGGTCAATGGGGCGTCGTCGATGTCGATGATTGTATCAACGGCGCGAATTACCTTGTCAAACGTGGCGATGTCGATGGCAATAGGCTCGCTATTACAGGTGGTAGTGCTGGTGGTTATACCACGCTATGCGCCCTCACCTTCCGCGACACTTTCAAAGTGGGGGCCAGCTACTATGGCATCGGTGATATCGAGTCTCTGCTAGCTGATGGACACAAATTTGAGTCGCGTTACGATAGCTCGCTCATTGCACCTTATCCAGAAGGACGCGAACTCTATCACCAACGCTCACCCATCTACTATACCGACCAACTCTCCGCACCAGTCATTTTCTTTCAAGGTTCAGAGGATAAGGTTGTCACGCCCAATCAAGCCGAGAGCATGGTTGCAGCCCTACGCGCGAAAAAAGTCCCCGTTGCCTACATCCTGTTCGAGGGCGAAGGTCACGGCTTCCGCCGCGCCGAAAACATCAAACGCTCCCTCGATGCCGAACTATACTTCTATTCAAAAGTGCTGGGCTTTGAATTAGCTGATAAAGTGGAACCAGTTTCAATAGAGAACATGTGATACATACTCGATCTGGTCCCTACGAAGTATAGTTACATACGAGTAATAGGAGTTACCCTATCATGGATGTCTATCTTGTCATGGAGAAAGAACTGCTCATTGCGCGTCTGGTCAATGGACAATGGTCTACAGAAACGCATCTTGACGATATGCAAACAACCTGTTTAGCTACAGACCCGGAGCGGCCTGAGCGCGTCTATTGCGGAACATTTGGACGTGGCCTATGGCGTAGCAACGATGCAGGACACACCTGGGAACCGATTGGCGATCCGGGAACAGCTATGCGACCCTGGAACGGCGAGGGTATTGCTCATGCGAAGATTACAGCGGTTGCTGTAAGTGCAACAGACCGTTCCGGTGGGTATGGTATTGTGTACGCTGGTACCGAGCTAACGGCACTGTTCCGCTCCGAAGATGGTGGTAATACATGGTGGGAACTCAAGACACTCGCTGCACTTCCCTCAGCCTCGTCTTGGAGCTTTCCCCCACGACCCAATACAAGCCATATACGCTGGATTACGCCCGATCCGTTAGTACCTGGACGAGTCTTTGCGGCGATAGAGGCTGGTGCATTGGTACGCAGCCTTGATGGTGGTGAACACTGGGAGGACCGCAAACCCGATGGCCCATACGATACCCATACATTGGTCATGCATCCTCTCGCTCCAAATCGCCTCTATTCGGCTGCTGGTGATGGCTTTGGTCGTCCAGATAGAGGCTACAACGAAAGCTATGATGGTGGTGAGACATGGCAACATCCAGACGAAGGCTTGCAGCATAACTACCTGTGGAGCCTTGCGGTAGACCCTGCAAATCCCGATACCATTATTGTCTCATCAGCGGCCAGTCCAGCCGAGGCACACGACGGGCGAACAGGCTTGCGTTCGTTCATCTACCGCAAACAAGTAGGTGAACCGTGGCACAATATATCCGAAGGATTGCCCGAAGCAAAAGGCACCATAGTGCCTGCTCTTGCGAGTAATAAGAGCGAAGCAGGCGTCTTCTATGCACTTAGCAACAAAGGACTCTATCGTTCACCTGATGCAGGACTCCATTGGGAAAAAATTACCATCCACTGGAAATCGCAATACGAGCGTCAACACCCGAACGCAATCATAATCAACGAATCATGACACCTGTAGGGGCCTTTATTTATAACGCCCTCGTCCCCATCGACCACGTTTCCCATCCATTGATGCCGTCTCTCAATGGTCGCCGACGTGGGTAATTGGCAACAGGGCGTTATAAATAAAGGCCCCTACAAAACGCACATCAGAGAGGAAAGCCACCATATGGCACACGACCCTAGACAAACCATTATGGACTTTGTATGCACTCCTATCAGCAATGCCGATAGCCCTATCGAGATAGCGAGTGATGCTGGGTCGCGTAAAGGAGCGTTTCATACAAGTGGTGGCCTGGGTGCAGTTGTCGAGACAATACGCTTCTTGAAAGAGCGTACCATTCCACTACACTATGCCGCCCTGATTAGCTTTGAAGATACAAGTGGACAGGCATGGGAATTTGCCTGTTTTGCTGTGCAAGAGGAACAACACCACTGGTACTTCAAAGGTGGTGGTTCTATTAGTCGTCAGAATAAGAATCCCTTGCCACACGCAAATCTCGCAGGTGGTCTAGCTGAAGGAGGCTTCTACTCTGGTGGGTACATCCATGATGCAGCTATCGTGCGTGCTAGCCTCGTTTCCGTCGATAGCCTCATCTTTGAAGATACTGTAGACGATGGGCGCGTCCTGTTCGTAACCGATAGAGAGGATGTCTTTCCGCCTGTGCGCGTGTTGTTGTATGATAGCTCCGATACACTCATAAATAGCCATATTGCATTCGGATTGTAAGATACAGCATGTTTACAAATGTAACTGTTGTACGAAATCCGCGATGATGGCCTGTACCTCGTCGAGGCGTCCTTGAAAGAAATGGTCGGCACCCTCGATAGCAATCATGCTTTTAGGAGCTGGCACCTGCTCGAACCAGGAGCGAGCTAGCTCGTAGGAGGCCAATTCATCCTCTGTACCATGTATGAAGAGCTTGGGTTTGTGGCATCCCTGTAATGTATCATCGCCAAACCATTTCGCAGGTGTCCCCAGACCGATCATGGCTTGCGCCCGATCATCATGAGCAGCAACGCGTAGGCCGACAAACGAGCCAAACGAGAAACCCGCAAGAATCACAGGTACACCAGGGTAGCGACGACTCAAAAATTCCAGTGCGTAACGCACATCGTCCATTTCACCACGTCCCTCATCATATGTACCTGTACTATGTCCTACACCGCGAAAGTTGAAACGTAGCGCAGGAATGTTCAAGCCCTGCAATGCCTGTGCCGTCTTAAAGACGACCTTGTTGTGCATTGTGCCGCCGCCAATAGGATGTGGATGACAGACAAGGCCCGCATAATGGGGCTGCGATCCTTCCTCCTCTGGTTTGAGAATGGCCTCTAAATGACCCTGTGGCGTTGGAACGTTCACATGTAAAACAAGATTGCTACCCATAACGATATTCCTTTGGCATTCACGAAAAGCAGGGATGCAAGGTAAAAACAATATAACAAATGATATCACATGTACATATCGTTGTGAACGTCACAAACTCCAGTAATTACTTCTCGTTTCGCATACGCTTACTAAACCGTTGAGCCACACTTGGAATCGCGCTATAGAGCAAGGCAATCAGTATGGCGCCTACAATAAACGCCGATGCCCAACGATTGATAATAGTTCCCCGAGCTACATAATCCGCATAGAGAGCCAGTACAAAACCTATAACACCCAGTACCAGAAAAACACAGGTTAAAATAATTAATGCAAACCGACGCGCAGGGAATGTAGGCAGCTTAGCAACATTATCCTGTCGTACCTGTTGTATTGTCTGATATAAAGTAATACCACCCAATGAGAACAGGAAGCCCGTTATGAACGTAGTATAGAAAAGATTGTTAAACATCCAGAGAAGCATTTTCTGTTTTCCTTTTTATTATGGTATGAGCTTACTCGCCATTATTATTGGATCAAGGAGATATCTCATATGTCATCTTACACCAGAAAACAATATGCACACAATCGCGACGTACTCTTCCAACATATCCTGGCATATCTACAGGCTGATGAACGCTTCGTAGCAGCATGGCTCACGGGCAGCTTTGGACGTAGCGAGGAAGATAACTTGAGCGATTTTGACCTCCGTGTCGTCGTCGCTGATGCATATGTTCATTCGCTATGTAGTTGTGGACTCAATCCAACAACAGGTGTGACCAGTCCAGATCGCCTTGCGCTATACAAACAATTTGGAGAGCCGCTTGTGCTGCGTGAGGATGCCAGCTTTGACTCGGATGGCAAAGGTGGCTGCTTCAACCATGTAATTTATCGTGAAACCGCGACGACGGTTGATTGGGTTCTCGTTCCACAAGCCATCGCAAAAATACCTTCAGAAGAGTGTCGCCTGCTCTTCGACAAGGTTGGACTACCAATGAAGCCACCGCTGATTGTGGAAAGCCTGGAAGAGCGCGTAACCCAGGCATCACACGACATTGGTTTCTTCTGGCTTATGACCGCCATTGGCATCAAATATATGCTACGCGGTGATACCGTCGCACTCTATGGATTTTTAAGTGCAACGCACTATACCTTGCAAGAGATGAAACGTCTGGCTGCTGGCGAACCACAACGCTTTCGTCAAGGTAGTATTAAGACACTCGCAATCACACAACAGGCACAGGTGGCGTTGATCCGCGAACTCTGTCACGAGATGTTAGAAGTTATGCCACGCCTCGTGGACCTCGGTGCATATGTACCCGAAGACCCCATGTCGGTTATTGAGGTATGGCTATCGATGGCAGAACAATAAATAGTATGATGGTGTGAAATCACCGTCTATAATTGCTGTAACTTTTTCATGTGACAACGGGCGACCACAAGGGATCGCCCCTACGATATCTCATTGAGATGATACCATCTACAGTATGGTAGGGGCGATCCCTTGTGGTCGCCCGTTTATTTGTTAATTGAATGGCAACGTAAAGCTAAAGATTGTACCGGAGGATGTACTCTTCCCATTCGCATCGGCAACTGTTGTATATGGCTCCAAGCGTAGCTCGCCGCCGTGTGCAGTGATAATTGATTTAGTGATGTAGAGGCCGAGACCAGAACCTTTACGCGTGTTGGCTGTTTGCGATCTCACAAACGGCTGAAAAATTTGGTCAAATTCATCGGCAGGAATCTCTCGCCCGATATTATGGACGCTCACATGGATCATGTCCGGCGTTGTCCAGACGCGTGTAGTAATGACAGTGTTTTCATCGGAGTATTTGATGGCGTTGTCGAGCAGATTGCCAAGTGCCTGTTGCAGTCGTTCACTATCACAGTGGCTGAAAAGCTTTTCCTCTGGCACCTCGGTAACAAGCGTGTGATGGGGTGCAACAGGGCGCAATTGTTCGACCATCTGCACCACGAGTGCTACAATGTCGCATTCGGCACGAATAAGTGTAAATTTTCCTGCTGTGAGACGTGACATGTCGAGTAAATCCCCTACAAGGCGTGTCATACGTTGTGCCTGGCTAATCACAATATTGGCATTACGACGCAATGAGGCGTCAGATTTTTTCCCTTGCTGACGTACTATCATCTTTGTGTAGTTAATAATAGGGGTGAGTGGACCTAGAAGGTCATGAGCAATCATGGCTGTGAATTGCTCTTTGCTCTCTAACTGCTCTCGTAATAGAAGATTCTCTGCTGTCAGTTCAGCTATCTGACGTTGCAGTTCTTGCATGTTTTCATTTTGCTTTTCCACTTGTTGTACCTGCATACCTGCTATCTCCCTGATCATGCCCACGCCCTCTTCATCAAAGGTTGTGTAATTAGTATACATTCTGAGAAGGAGGGGGTTGCATGAAGTGGTAACAAGTAGGAGTATTGGGTAGGTTGGCACCCCAAACAAGCGCAAAATGTCCGCTTTATCAAATTGGACAGAATATTTTCAGACGAAGTTAGTGAGCAGGCAAAATATCAAGCTCTTCCAGTTCCTCTTGTGCCGCCTCGCTGAAGCGTGTCACGTCAAGAGTAGAATCTGCGTGTGCGATAAGATGACGGATACGCTCGGCAATCGAAACTCGCATGTAATGGTCTGAGGTTAGGAGTAACTCGTTAACCGCGATCTCGATCTGCTGTCGCTGTATTGCCGCGAGCATGGATTCTTCTTGCATGATTATATATCTTTCTCCGTAGGGGCCATTATTTATAACGCCCTGACCTCAACGCATATTGTAATTCGGGCGTTATAAATAATGGCCCCTACATTATGCCGCGCTGGTTGATGCGGTTGATTTGCTGTCGCTCGCTGTAGTGCTACTGCTTTCGGCTGGTTTATTTGTGCTACTTGCATTACCCTCACTGGCTGTCTTCACGGTCTCGGTTTTCCCGTTCTCACCTGTCTTGGCTGGCTCGTCCTTAGCACTCGCTGCCGCACTTGCACTGTCGCGGTGGTCGGTCTTGTAAAAGCCTGACCCTTTGAATACAACGCCTGGAGGAAAAAGCACGCGTCGGATTCCAGCACCACAGGTGGGGCAAGTGGTTAACGGCTCGTCAATCATTTTTTGCCACGTCTCGAAACGATGTCCACATGTTTTACAAAGATATTCATAGGTTGGCATATACCAGTCACCCCTTGTTGTTTTTTCGGTGTGTACTTATCATTATAATGTTTTTTACACATTGTTGGGTACCTGTAAAGGTCCTCTTATATAAAGTATACGTATACTACTGTTAATTAGGTTTACTGTCAATCTGGTCCCTACGCAAATGTGTTTCCTACCCTTTCAAACACGCGTCAGAAGCCAGTTTATTCCAGTTTTCCGATGTACTCTTTGACCTTCTCTGCGGCATCACGTGTCATACCATCGAGTGCTGCAAGGTCATCGAGGTCGGCGGCACCTATGGCTCTGACCGAGCCGAAGTGCTTGAGTAGTGCCTGTTTACGCTTGGGACCAATACCGGGGATTTCGTCAAGTACTGATTTGAAGGTGCGCTCGGAACGCACTTTGCGGTGATAGGTGATGCTGAAGCGGTGCGCTTCGTCACGAATACGCTGTACCATATACAATCCTTGCGACGAGCGCGGCAGAATAATCGGCTCAGGCGAGCCAGGGATATAAATTTCCTCCTGAGAACTGATTTGTGTATGATTCTCTTTGGCTACGCCCACCGTTGGAATATCCAGGTGCAGATCGTTCATGATCTCCATGACCGCGCTAAGTTGTCCCTTGCCACCGTCGAGAATAACCAGGTCGGGCAAGGCCCATTCATGCTGCAATTGCGCTTTTCCGTTTGGGCCGTCGTCGGTATTCTCGATATGTCCCACGCTCTCTAAGCTTTCTTCCTTGCCGGCCACATCACTAACGCTCATCTCTTCGACGGCAATAGTCTCCTCCTCATCAAGCGTCTGTGCCTGTGCGGAGGCTGCTTTACGGAAGCGGCGGCGTATCACCTCTTGCAAGCTGGCGAAGTCGTTGGAGCCTTCGACGGTTTTGATTTTGAAACGGCGGTACTCGCTGTTTTTCGGACGGCCTCCTTGAAACACGATCATCGCTCCGACAGAGTTAGTGCCCTGTGTATTCGAGATATCGTAGCACTCGATACGTTGTGGCGGCGAGGAGAGATTGAGAGCCTCCTGTAATTCTTCTAAGGCAAGCTGCGTCTTCTGCGTATCGGTGAGCCACTTGATGCGCTGCTGCTCCAACACCTCTTTCGCGTTGTTCTTGACCATCTCAATGAGGCGTATCTTGTCGCCACGTTTGGGTGAACTAATCGTGACGGCGGCGTTTTTTGTGCCTGTCATAGTTTTGCGCTTCTCACGGAGCCACGCCTGTACAACGGGCATGTCGTCCGGCTCAGCCTCCACAATTACCTCGGTTGGCACATGGGGTGAGGTCTCGTAAAATTGTTGCAGAAACGAGGCCATAATCTCTCCTGGTGAGCTATCACGCGTTCCTTGCAGAATAAAGTATTCACGCCCGACAAGCTTGCCATTGCGGAAGAAAAAGACCTGGGCACACGTTTCGTCGTCGCCACTGGCTAGCGCGACAACATCCTGATCGTCCTGCCCCTCGGTGTTGATAATACGCTGCTTCTCCAGTATGCGCTCGACAGACTTAATGCGGTCACGAATACGCGCCGCCTCTTCAAAATTCAGGTTCTCGGCTGCCTGCTCCATTTTCTCTTCGAGCAATGTGATCACCTCGTCATGCTTGCCCTCAAGAAAGAGAATGACCTGCTTGATGATGGTGTCATATTCCTCTCGCGTCGTATACGCGACACAGGGAGCGGTACAGCGATGAATATAATATTGTGTGCAGGGGCGCGGCAATAGTTTCTGTTTCCATCCTGCTTGTGCTTCGCCTGTCCTAGGTGGTGCCCATGCACTGCTATCGTAGCGACAGGTGCGGAATGAGAAGAGCTTGTTGAGCAGGTCGAGCGTAGCATCGACGGCACCCGAATTGGTATAGGGTCCAAAATAACGGTTGCCGTCGCGCTGAAAGCTGCGTACACGGTAGACGCGCGGAAAATCTTCTGACAAAGAGACCTTGATGTAGGGATAGCTTTTATCGTCACGAAGTAGCACGTTATATTTCGGACGATGCTGCTTAATAAAGTTGCTCTCTAGCACCAGAGCTTCGACCTCGTTTTTGACGACGATAAACTCGATATCATCAATCTTTGCCACCATGCTACGGTTCTTAGGACTGAGATCGGTTGACTCCTGGAAGTACGAGCGCACACGGCTATGCAGCGAAATGGCCTTGCCAACGTATAAAATTGTGCCTTCAGCATCCTTCATAAGATAAATGCCGGGCTTATGGGGCAGCGAGTTCAGGACGGATTGAATTTTTTCGTTCATATAGATGATAAAACCCTTGTGAGATGGGTAGGGATATGCATTTGATTCCCTCTATTATACTCTTAATATGAGAAAAAGAAAAATGCCCTGCTGCGAGGCACATGCCTCGCAGCAGGGCATTTTTCTTTTTCTCATATCCTACAAGCTATTATCAGCTTGCTCGAAGAGTTGCGCGGTATGTTGCAAATGCTGTCCCAACTCTTCGCCGTGTGTGGTGAGTTGTGCGACGGTGGCTCGCCACTGGATCAAGACTTCGTTGAAGTGGTGGTAGCTGACGCCAACCCAATCGCTCTCAAGTTGAGCGGCGGCATGAGCGATTTGTGGCTCAAGCTGGCTGGCAATCTGCTCGTTCAGGTTAATGAAGATGTTGCCGAGGTTTCGCATAAGGTCTGTATTAACGTGAATCTGTCCCATGATAAAAACTCCTTCACAACTGTTTTAATTTGTTCAGAGTGGACAGATGCCAAAGCGAGAAATATGCTGTAATCACCTTATACATCCTTCACTCATATGTAGTATAAATAGCAATTAAATAGAAGAATAGTTATGCTACAGCTATAGATATATGGTTTAAATGTTACAAAACTACGTAGTCATGCGTGCAATAAAAAGATAGCTTTACGAGCTAGAGATACTTTCTATAATAAAAGATATAGTGTATAAAGGAGTTATACTATGTTACAAGACGCCCTTGTTGGTGCCGTTGCCGGAGCTTTAGGCACAGTGGCACTCAATATAGCAACCTATGCAGACATGGCAATTCGAGCGCGACCTTCGAGCAGTGCGCCCTCGGATATGGTTGGTGTGTTTGCTAAGAAGGCAAATTTACCGCTCTCTTCCAAAGGCGTTGGAGCCGAGGACGAGACCGCGAAGAACCGCGAAAGTGGCATAGGTGCATTGTTAGGTTTTGTGAATGGTCTCGGTGTAGGCGCACTCTATGGCCTACTACGCTCACAGGTTGGTGGGAACGTCTCCATTCCTCTTGCTGGTACTATAATCGGAGCGGTTGCAATGGCTGCGAGTGATGTTCCTCTCGCAACATCGGGCGTAAGTAATCCCAAAACCTGGAGTGCTTCAAGTTGGGCTTCCGATGCAATTCCGCATCTCATTTATGGGCTTGTCACTGCATTAGCATATGAGGCATTGCAGAATAGAGACTAATTGTTGAATAAAGAGAATAGATGTCAACGGGCGACCACAAGGGTCGCCCCTACTATAGACCACTATGTGCTATGCACGTTTTGTATAGTAGGGGCGACCCTTGTGGTCGCCCGTTTGTCTTTCATCTGTCTCTTTATCAGATGATACAACCTATTGCATAGAAGCATGATATACTATTAGATACGATGATACGATATATTTTCATCGTCAGGAGCTAGACAGAGGACACGCGGATGAGTTGTATTGGTACGGCTGGACATGTCGATCATGGCAAATCGACGCTGGTCAAGGTACTGACGGGCATCGACCCGGATCGCTTAGCTGAGGAAAAAGAGCGCGGCATGACGATTGATCTGGGCTTTGCATGGCTGACATTGCCAAGTGGACGCGAGGTGAGTATCGTCGATGTGCCGGGGCATGAGAGCTTTATTAAAAATATGCTGGCAGGAGTTGGCGGTATCGACGCCGCCTTGTTGGTAGTTGCCGCCGATGAAGGCGTCATGCCGCAGACGCGTGAACACCTTGCCATTCTTGACCTGTTACATGTACAGCGTGGCGTTGTTGTACTCACGAAGGCTGATCTGGTAGATGAGGAATGGCTTGAACTGGTGCATGAGGAGATCGCGGAACACCTCAAGCCAACAACGCTGGCCGACGCTAAAATCATCCCTGTCTCTGCCTATACCAGACAGGGTATACCAGAGCTACTTACGGAGCTTGACCGTGTACTCGATATAGCGCAAGAGCGACAGAATATCGCACGTCCGCGCCTGCCCATTGATCGCGTTTTTAGCATGACAGGCTTCGGTACCGTTGTGACTGGTACTCTGCTCGATGGTGGCTTCAAGATCGGACAAGAGGTCGAGATATTGCCACAAGGCACTCATACGCGCATTCGTACACTGCAAACACATAAACGACAGCTAGAGCAGGCGCAACCTGGAAGTCGCGTCGCCATGAACCTTGCCAACATTGCTCGCTCCGCTCTTGAACGTGGCAATGTGGTAGTGCTACCCAGGCAGGTACACACAACCACGTTATTTGACGCACGCATTTCCCTGTTGCCCGATGCGCCGCGCACCATTACACGTAATACGCTTGTCGATTTGTATGTCGAGTCACAAGAAATTCCTGCGAAAGTGCGTCTCCTCGATGTTAAAGAGTTGCAGGCAGGGCAGAGCGCGTGGGTGCAATTGCGTCTCGAACGCCCAGCAGTCTTGGTGCGAAGAGATCGCTTTATTCTGCGTATCCCCTCGCCAAGTATGACCATCGGGGGCGGCGAGGTGGTAGACATAACACCGCGTTATCATAAACGCTTTCAACAACAGGTTGTAGCTACGTTAGAGCGATTGCTGCAAGGTACACCGGAGGAATTGTTGCTCGCTGCTCTCGATAGACGTCTCCACAGAACTATGTCGAACAAGCAAACAGTAAAGACAATACAGGGACTTATTGGCTACGAACTGACAGACATCGCCCAAAAGAGTAACTTAGCTGTTGATGTGACGTTACAGCTACTAGAGACGTTGTTATCAGAAGGAAGGGTGAAACAAGTTGGCACGTTGTGGTTTGCACAGCACATCTGGGATTTGTTGGTAGAAGAGGCAGTTCAGTTGGTACGCGACCAGCATCAACGCTATCCACTGCGAAGTGGACTTTCAAAAGAAGAGTGGCGCTCACGTCTGAACCTTTCTCCCAAATTAGCAAACGAAGTGTTCACGACTCTGCAAGTAGAAGGTATACTGGAGATGGTTGTCGAGGCCGGAGCAGTACGAGCAGGAAGTCGCAGTGGCCTTGTGCGTCTACCCGACTTCACGCCACGCTTTACGGATGTTCAGCAGCGGCAGGTCGAGCAAGTGCTTCAAGTGTTTGCGGCAAATCCCTATACATCACCATCACGCAGAGAGGCAGAGATGATGGCGAGTGCTGATGTGATCACGGCATTGCTAGAGCAGGGACGGCTGATAAAGTTGGGCGATGACATACTCTTCCTACAGGAAATATACAATCAGGCGTTATTATTGTTAACAGATTATCTACGTGAGCATACAACAATGACGGTTGCTGAGGCTCGCGATCTTTTGGGAGCATCGCGCAAGTATATATTGCCTCTTCTGGAACATATGGATGCATTACGTATCACACGGCGAGCAGGTGACGTGCGAACATTAGGTACAACGCCGTTTCATACGTCTAGTAAGATGTAGCGTGTTTCGACAAAATCATAGAGTAACGACGACCGTTATCAAATTACAAACCCCGCCAATTTGGGTAGAGGTATTCCATTATATTGCAAGGTAAGGTAAAATGGAAACGCGAAAGAGAATAAACAGACTACCCATGGGCGGTCCCTTATATATAGGAAGGACGTAAGCGACGACAGCGTGCCATCGACCTACGCCTTAGTGTTCATAGCAAGAATGTCCCTCTGCCTTGCAATAAGCAAGGATACATTGGGCATCAGGTACAGTGCGGAGAGCTATGCAGAACGAAGTATTGGGTGAGCGATATCAATTACAAGACCCCATTGGGCGTGGGGGTATGGCGACGATCTATCGTGGGCGTGATACGCGCATGGAGCGGATCGTCGCTGTTAAGGTGTTGCGCGAAGTTTATAGCACCGACCCCAAGTTTGTCACCCGTTTCCAGCGCGAGGCGAAGGCGGCGTCGGCATTGACACATCCCAATATTGTGCAGGTCTACGATTATGGGCAGAGTGATGGCAATTATTACATTGTTATGGAACTCATCGAAGGTGCCGATCTGCGCCGCTATTTACGTTCACGCGGTATCCTCGCAATTGACCGTGCTATTATTATCGCTCATGATGTCGCGCTCGGTCTGAGTGCCGCCCATCGACGCGGTATTGTTCATCGCGATGTCAAGCCACAAAACGTTCTGGTGGGACGCGATGGCTCTATCAAACTCACCGACTTCGGTATTGCCAGCGTCTACAAAGATATCAATGCGGAACGCCTTACCACTACCGGCATGACACTTGGTACCGTCCAATACTATGCACCGGAGCAGGCACAGGGCGAGATTGTTAACCCAGCCGCTGATGTATACGCTCTTGGTATCGTCATGTACGAGATGTTGACCGGGCGTACACCCTTTGACGGTGACACTCCTGTTGCTGTTGCCATGCAACATATACAGGATATACCAATTGCGCCAACACAGTATAACCCGAATATTCCCCAGGTTCTCGAAGACATCATTATGCGTTGCCTGGAAAAGGTGCCTGAGATGCGCTATCGTGATGGCGGTGTGCTTGCTCGCGCCCTTGAAGTGCTTGGCGAAGAGGAGATAGGTGAAGACCTTCCTACGAAATTAAGCTCTGGTGGACTAAAAACTACTGCAGGTGCATCAACCTTCAACACCATTCCTCAGCGTCCTTCAGGCAATGGCTCACGGGGGAATAATGGGCAAGTTGCACCAGGGAAATCGTTACAGGGGGCAGCGGCAGTACCCGTTAATGGTGCGTCAGCAGCTTATGCACCAAGTGGGCAAAGTGCTGCCTTGCAGCAGGATATTGCTAATAGTGCGACAGTGTTGAGCAACAATAGATTTGCAGAAGCTGCTGTCCCTGAGCAACAAACTTTTATCGTAGGCAATGGACGCGACACTTCCATGTCAGGCTTCGATCAGCCAACAGCCATACAAGATGTAGGCAACCAGTCTCCTGCTATGCAAGGCGCGAACAATGCAATGCAACCGCCGTACTACGTTCCACCAGCAAATTCTGGCTCGACGCGCCCATTCCAACGCGGCGAAATGGTTCAACGAGAGCAGAAAGGGACGCGCATTACGGGTATTGTAACGGCAGTTATTCTGCTGGCAGCACTCTTGTTGCTCGGTTTTAGTATCTTCCTTGCCAATCAAATAGGAATTTTTCATATCTTTCCTAATAGCTCAACAAGTACGCCTGTAGCACAGGGGAAACAGGTGCCTGATTTAAGAAATTTAACGTGGACAGAGGCACAGCACAAAGCAGCAAATGCAGGTTTTACATTAGTGTTACACTCTGGGTCTAAAGAAAATAGTGTTGTGGAAAAACAAAGCTTGGACCCAGGAGCAAGGGCAAGCCAAACCACAATACTAGTAGATATGAAATCAGTGGTTACTACGACGCCATCAGCAACATTGCCCGACGTTACTGGACTCCCTTACAATGATGCCATCGCTAAACTAAACGCCGCTGGCTTCAAGAACTATATACTGGTGAACGCTGGTCCCGGTCCCGCTGGAGTAACAGGGCTAATCGTGAAGGGGACTGATCCAGGTCCGGGTATGGTACCAACAGGCAACTCAATATCTATATTCGTGTACAACTGTGGGACAGACATTTGTGCTACTGGTACACCTATCGTCGCACCAACGGTCGGGGCAACGCCAACCATTGGGGCGACACCGACAACGGCACCAAAGCCTACGCCAACTCCGACAACGGTACAGCCATCGCCTACACCAAGCCCAACAATAGTGCCAACCGTTCCCCCGACACCAACGCCAAAAGTGACACCCGCTGTTACGCCAAAAGCACATTGATGTCTTTGGATATTTAGACCGATGGGAATTAGCGCATGTGCCAATCCCCATTGGTCTAAATATCCAAAAGTCCTATTCTTCCTCCGTTTTATAGAAAATAGTGGGGTATTTCGTTCTTTCAATATGGGTGCCTCTAGCGGTATCTACTACTCTGCGATGGCTACAAGATGTAGTCACACTATGTGTAGACAAGGCTTCGAGCATGTTGGTGGGAAACGTGTGCCTGTCTGGGGAAGGTGTAGGATATGAAGCGGAACACTGTACAAACTCTCCTGGTAGTTGTAGCGGCACTTGTAATAATGGGAACAAGCTTGACCGCTATTCGTGTGGGGATGGCTCACGCGGACACAGGGCGCGTCACACTGAATGCACAGGTAGTGCCATTGACGCAACATGCACAGGTGCTTAACAATGCCGATAGTGGTCAGCCGTTGCAGCTTGCCATTGGCTTGAACTTCCGTGATGGGACCGACATCGATGGTTTTTTAAGTGCGCTCTACGACCCACAATCGCCACAGTATCATCAGTATTTGACGCCCAATCAATTCACACAATTATTTTCTCCAACGTCCGCTCAAGTACAACAGGTTGTGACATATCTTCAAGGGCAGGGCTTTACTGTTACAAATGTTGCCTCCAACAACCTTATGATTGACGCGACAGGCTCAGTAGCCCAGGCACAGAATAGTTTTCACACCCAGATCAAAACGTATAAATTGAGCAATAGAGTATTCTATGCGAACAGTACACCTCCTAGTGTGCCAAATCCTGTCGGCTCACTCATCTCGTCGATTAGTGGCCTTGATAACAGTATCCCGTATCAACCTCTCTACCAACATATGACGAGAAATACGCATCATAGCCGTAGTACACAAACAGGACCCGTGGGTGGTCTTACACCATCTGACTTCTTGAATGCATACGATATTGCACCGCTACAGGCGAACAATTTTCTCGGTGACAATCAAACTATTGGGCTTTTTGAACTCGATGGCTATCAAGCGAGCGATGTCAACCAATATTTTCAGAACTATGGTATCGCTGCACCGAATATCTCGAATGTACTGGTTGACGGTTTCAACGGTAACGCAGGTCAGGGGGCGGTGGAGGACGAGCTAGATATAGAAATTGCTGGTGCTATCGCACCACATGCCAACCAGATTGTCTATGAAGGACCCAATACAACACCCGGCATTAATGATACCTACAATAAAATTGTCACCGACAACAAAGTACAAATCGCCTCGGTCAGTTGGGGTATCTGTGAGAATAGTACAGGCAATGCAGAACTGCATACGATGGATAACATCTTCAAGCAGGGAGCAGCACAGGGTATTTCATTTATCGCCGCATCGGGCGACTCTGGTGCTTATGACTGCCAGGATACCAATCTCAATGTAGACTCACCTGCCGACGATCCCTATGTAACGGGTGTTGGCGCAACGTCTCTACAGCTTAACAAAGGAGCTTATAGCAGTGAGTCCGTCTGGTCGGACCCAACACAGATCATACGCGGTCCAAAGGGAGCTGGCAGTGGTGGTGGTCTGAGTACATTGTTCAAACAACCATCATGGCAGAATGGTCCAGGTGTACAAAATCAATATAGTAACGGCTATCGTCAAGTGCCAGATGTTACGGCTGCGGGCGATGGAAAACCAGGATATAGTATCTTTTGCACTGTAGTCAACTCTGGTTGTCCGCTAGCTGGTTGGTTAACTATTGGTGGGACGAGTGCTGCTGCGCCTTTGTGGGCGGCTAGTTTGGTCTTGCTAAATCAATATTTGCAAGCTCACAATACGAGCGTGATCGGACATGCCAATCCTACATTATATCACCTCTTCAATTCGTCGCAACAATATCCTGCCTTTCATGATGTAACAACTGGTAAAAACCTGTATTATCCTGCCACAACAGGATACGATCTCGCCAGTGGTATTGGCTCGCTCGATCTCTTCAATATCGCACGTGATCTTGTAATGCCCAATCAAGGTGATCCTGGACCAACACCAACGCCGACAACGGTTCCACCAACGCCAACAACAGTACCAACGGATACACCGACAACAATACCAACAACGACTCCTACTCCAACACCAACGCCTATTACATCGTCATCACTTATCGACAACGGTGGCTTCGAGAATGGCTCAACGTCGTGGCATGAGCTGTCGGGGCAGGGTAGCGAACTCATCGACTCCTCAAATCCACATAGTGGGCAGTATGAAGCCTATCTTTGTGGTTATATGGGTTGTGATGATCGCATCTCACAGACATTTACCGGACCTGCGTCGGGAACCTATACAACGATTATACTTACGTACTGGTACTACTCGGATACAAATAAGACAAGCACACAATGCCAGGATTATTTTACCGCTAGACTAGCAAACTCGCATGGTGGAGCGTCTCATGTCTTGCAGCAGGCTTGCAATACCAGTGTCACCAACGGTTGGGTGCAAATGAGCTTAGACATAACAGATGCGGTAACTTCCTTCAAGGCTAAACCCATTACGCTGATTTTCCGTGGCACGAATATAGATGGACAAAATCAAACAACCAACTTTTATATTGATGATGTAGCCATCACCGTCAGCTAAAAGAGTTGCGTGTGTGACTCATGACAGGGGCAAGCCCTGTCACTACTATACTGTTGCCACTGCGTGGCTTGCCGCGCAATGCCGTCTATAGTAGTGACAGGGCTTGCCCCTGTCATGCTATACTGTATTCAGAATGTATGCGATAGCGGCTTGTGCTGTGTAAACAAGACAGGGGCTATTGACGAAAAAGAACACACGAGGATGATATAGTATGGCAATGACATTAGACGGAGCTATAACGCCGGAAAATACACAGTTTGTACTACTGTGTTTTGAAGGACCAGATGTCTACTCGACGGCAGGTGGACTCGGCACGCGTGTTACCGAACTCAGCGAGGCACTTGCAATACAAGGGTATAAGACTCAACTCGTTTTTATCGGTGATCCCTATAAACCTGCAACGGAATTGCGCGTTGATGGTCGTTTGACACTACAGCGCTGGTCACAATGGCTCAGTAAATATTATCCCAATGGCGTATATGATGGTGAAGAAGCCAAACTCTCTGACTATAACGAAAGTATCCCCTATTATATTTATCATGAAGTTATGCGTCCAGCCATTGCTGAGGGCAAAACGGTGGTCATTATGGGCGAGGATTGGCATACAGCCGAGGTGATGTGCCGTATCTCCGATCTCCTGCATTGGTATGGTGTGCGCCAGAAGGCTCTCCTCCTCTGGAATTTGAACAGCTTGATGTCGTTACATCGTGTCAATTGGGGACGCCTCAATTATGTCACAACGCTGTGTACCGTGAGCAAGTACATGAAGCATAAAATGTGGGAACTCGGCGTCAATCCGCTCGTCATACCGAATGGTATTCCGACGCGCCACCTGACTCCCGTCGATGCTGGGGATGTGCAACGTTTACGCACCATCGCACAACGTGGCGATCCGAACCGCCTTTTCCTCTTCAAGATTGGGCGTTTCGATCCTGATAAACGCTGGCTCATGGCGATTGAAGCCGTTGCCCGTCTCAAAGAGAGCGGTCATCCTGTCACACTTTTCGTGCGTGGTGGTATCGAGCCACATGGGGCTGAGGTGCTACATCGTGCCTATCAACTTGGTCTGAGTATTCAAGATGTGGTGGCGAAGCGTCCCAATCTACAACAGTGCTTCGAGTCAATCGAAAGTGCTGGTACATCGGACATCTACAACCTGCGCTTCTTCCTTCCCGAAGAATTTGTACGCACAACGTATGCAGCAGCTGACGCTACACTTGCCAATAGCGGACACGAACCATTTGGTCTTGTTGCGCTGGAGGTGATGGCGGCCCGTGGCCTCGCCGTCACAGGCAGTACTGGCGAAGATTACGCCATCTCCCTTGAGAACGCCCTGGTCACAGAGACCGAAGACCCCGATGAGATCGTGGGTTATTTACTCTATCTGCAACGTCATCCCGAAGAACAAAAACGCATTCGCCATGCAGGTATGCAGACCGCGAAACAGTTCTTGTGGAATCAAGTGATCGAGAACCTTGTCAGTAAGCTGGAATTCCTGGCCCGTAAGCAGGGTATCGAGTTACCTTCATTTACTCCCGATGAAGCAACACAGATGCAAGAAACGGTCCGCATTCCTGTGTTAGAAGAATCGCGCAAAACGTTGTAGCGTTTTGAAAACAAAGGTTGCTGCCCTCGCTTTGCTAGCAGCAAAGCGAGGGCAGCAACCTTTGTTTTTTGTATGTGCAAATCGGGAAGTTTGGGTGAAAAGAGATGGATATTTACGATAGGCGTGCTATACTTTAATGTGAAATGGAACAAATTGAAACAAAACGGCACTCATGTTTGACAGTACACTTCTACACGGCGTATCATGCGTAATTGTATAGTGCTTCCTGGATAAACGTCGTATGAGATAGCAGGCGTCGTAAAACGCAGAGAAAGAAAGAGAGAGCCATGTCGCAAGGTGGTGACCCGCAACAGAGGCTACGTAAGAATAATACTGACCCGAATGCTCTTCCATTAGCAGCAACACCGAGAAGGTCTACGGGTCCGCAGATGAATATGCATCCTGCAGATGATGATAGCGATGATTACGAAGAGCCGCTTCGTTCATCTAGCAGTACTATTCGTCGTGATACTTTTTCGCAACAGTTACCCAGTGCTACTTCTCCTACGACACCTGTTCCTCCGCGTCGTCGAACGGGTTCACGCGAGCTTCCTCCGCAACCTCGTCAGACCGTTTCGCGTGAACTTCCACGCCCAGCACGGAATACAACTTCACAATATGGAGCAGCTACTGGAGGAGCGGCAAGAACAAAGAAGCGTACTTCAAACGTGCATTGGTTATTGCCAGTGGGCATAGGTATGGTTGCAATGCTTGTGCTATGGGTATTTGGCTCACTGGCTGTAGCATGGGGGCAACAACGCTATCAAGATATCACCTATGGCAGACCACGTACCTATCAGACAGATGCGGTAGTGGGTCACAACGATAGCCCTAAGCACCCAAGTCACTTTATCGCCATCAACTATAACCGCCAAGCCACTGTAACAGAATGGATGGGAGGCGATCCCGCGAAATCGGTCGTCTACGTCGTTCCCTACTATATTGTAGGCGATAACAGCGAACTGACGCCCGTTACCGTTGAGTTGAGAGATGTCACGGGTGATCACAAGCCCGACCTGATAATTCATATCCACCTGTCCACTCAGGACCAAACATTCGTTTTCGTGAATGATGGTTCTAAGTTCCGCACACCTCTGGCAAGCGACAAAATTACAATGTAATAAAAAAGCACGGTAGAGTCTGGTTAGACTCTACCGTGCTTTTTTATTATGCTCGCTGAAAGCCGAATATTCTCTGGTAGTGTTCGGAAACAATGTCATCAGGGAAGAAGCGCATGAAGTTTACTAGCAGTAGCGCAAATGCCAACCAATCGACGCCAGCATCTAACGGGACACCTAATACTGTGCCCATGACGGGAAGTACCGTGCTTAAAAAGGCTTCGCCGAGCAAATCGGGGAAAAACAAAACTACTATTAAGAACGCGATCAAGCCAAGAAACGCAAATTTACGCGAAAAAGGGACGCGGCGGTCGATCAGGAGCGCACCGATGAGCCTGAATGTTTTTATAACATGAAAGAAAATGTCAAAGCGTTTTGGTTGCGCTTTCGTCTGTGCTGTTGCCTGTTGTTCCATCATCATATATGTATCCCTCCACCTGTAATACGTAAAACAACAGGCAACAGTTGTAGGGGCCTTTTACTTCGGGAGCGGGCGACCACAAGGGTCGCACCCTACTATACAAGACGGGCATGGGATGAAATATGTATATAGTAGGGTGCGACCCTTGTGGTCGCCCGTTGGTTCTATAGAATATCCATTAGTTCTTTAGAAGCTCCGTTGGTTCTACAAATCTTATAGAACGTGAAATTGTCGTAGCAGAATAAAGGCTACGATGAGCAGAACCACGATGGCAACAACGGCGATGATGAAGTAGGTATTTCTCCTCCCAAGCGTTATCTTGCCACCTCCTGGCATGGATTTCCGTAGTTCGGCGCGTTTCTCTTCGAGCCGCTCTTTGCGACGCTCAACGCGCTTGTTGCGTCGATCTTGAAGCGACTTGCCACGATCATCTTCACTCTTAGGTCCTGTGCCCAGTTGCTCCATGCGGCGACGCATGGTACGGTTATAGCTTTCGGCCTGCTGTTGTTGTTGACTGGCGTTAGTTGTAGAAATTTGTTTTGGTTGTGTCGATTTTGCTCCTGGCACTGCTGTACCACCAATACCCGGTCTGTTGCCTTTGCTTTTATCGCTACGCTTACTAGATGCTTGCGTTGGTTTTTGTGTTGGTGCGGGTGCTGGAACGACGCGTGCCTGCTGTCTATGCTTGCCTGTCCCATTCAAGCTCGGTGCCTCTGGCTCCGATTGTTGCGAACCCGATGTTTTTTCGTTCGCCATGTGGCTCTTCTCCCTCTATTTCCCTTTATGAGGACTGATTGTGCTGTTTGATAAAGTAGTCCATCGTTTTCCAACGGGCGACCACAAGGGTCGCCCCTACTATATTCCTCTATAGAGCACGTCAACGTGTATGGTAGAGGCTACCCTTGTGGCCGCCCGTATCCGTCTCTGTTACTCCGAATCCAAAATTTCTTTAGCAATTGTCGCCGCCCGTGCTTTGTCGTCGGGTGAGAGGACTCCATCAATAACAAGGCCGAGCAGGTGTTCTTTAATGGGTCGTAGCCAGGGACCGGGACCAAGTTGAAACATCTCCATCAGTTCGTTGCCATCAAGCGGACTTTTGAGCGGTGTGCGTTGTGCCTCTTCTTGCAGGTGTTGCCCACGCTCACCCAGCTCTGAGACACGCGCCTCGGCTCGATTTACCTTGTCGGTACGATAACTGGTGATATCGGCGCGTGAGAGTTCGAGCAGGTCAGCGAAATCGTTGCCCGCTTCGAGCATAAGGCGACGAACTGCCCCGTCTGTCCACTCTGAACTATAGGCGTTGGTTCGCATGTGAAGATGCACAAGGCGCGACACGTTGTCGATAAACTCACGGTCAAAGTGTAAGCGTTTAAGGATGTCGCGTGCCATATATGCGCCAACGTCCTCATGACCAAAAAAGTGTACCTCGTTGTCCTTCACAGTTCTTGTACGCGGCTTCGCGATATCGTGGAGCAAAGCACTCCAGCGTGTCTTGAGACGTGGCTCAGAGCGTTCGACGACGCGCAACACATGCGCGTACACGTCTTTTGTGTGTGGCATTCGTAATGGCGTTGGCTGTTGACTCACGCCACGCAACTCCAATACCTCTGGAATAATCCACTCCATTAGCCCTAACTCGACCAGTAAGTTCAACCCTTTATCGGGATGATCCGAAAGCAGTAGCTTATTCATCTCGTCACGAATGCGCTCGCGGCTGATCTTTTGTAGTTTCGATGCTTGGCGCGCGATAGAACGTTGTGTTTCAGGCTCAATCGTGAAATCGAGTTGCGCGGCGAAACGGACGGCGCGTAGTAGGCGTAGTGGGTCTTCGTCGAAGCGTTTATCTGGTTCTTCGCCAACTGCCCGTATGATGTGTGCTTCGAGGTCACGTCGTCCCTCAAATAGGTCGATAAGCTGCCCGTTGAGGGGATCGTGAGCCATTGCGTTAATCGTAAAATCGCGACGTTGCAAGTCTTCTGCCAGATCGGAGCCAAAGCACACCTCTGGTTTGCGCGAGTCTGGATTATAGCGTTCACTGCGGAACGTGGTGATCTCGACAATGTTCGTGTCATAGTGGAGGCGCACCGTGCCGAAACGCTCACCAACCAGCACGACGGCATTAGGATGTGTTGGCGCGACAATGCGTTTGATCTCGTCGGGGTGCGCGTCGGTTGCGAGGTCTGCGTCGGCGGATTTGCCACGATGTAGCAACACATCACGGACCGTGCCGCCCACCATATAAAGTTGTTTCTGCTGCACATGAAATGCCTGTGCCAGCGTAAGAATAATGTCTAGCATCTAAATATATATGTCCGCTTCGTTGTCGTTTCGTGGTTGTGTTGTTGTCTCTCAGCGTCAAGAGTTGCAAGCCCTCACCCCTCCTAACAAAGATTGATAAAGGCGATGCATGTGGTTTTGACGATGGGACTATTGTATCATGTTCGCATAGTGGTTGTGAATTGTGTGCAGGTCGCGTACAAAGTTCTCATTACCTTGACAAGTCGCAAGCAATGTAGTAATATACACTCATTGACGCGGGATAGAGCAGTGGTTAGCTCGTCGGGCTCATAACCCGGAGGTCGCAGGTTCGAGTCCTGTTCCCGCTACCTATAGTGGTATGTATATCAATATACATTACCACTTTTTTTGCTTTTCAAATAAGCGTTGATTATCTAAGCGGCATATACTGCTGGATAAGCGAAAAAACACCCTCTGCCGATACATTGCCTAACTCCTTTGGTTCCATTTTGTGTAATCCTCCTCCGTAGGTTCTCCCTTCACCTATGAGCGTTTCAAGTGTTATAGTCTCAAGTGCTAACCATATGAGAGTTGCTAATTGAGGGTTGCTTGCTAATACCGATTGTAAGTGGGCTTTGGGATACAATATATGGTATGCATTCGTCGCTGTTGCTTTGGAATGGTTCAAAATAAAGCGAAACGGTTTTTTCCTTTTACTATCTTGACGACCCATATATGAGCATAAAAACATTGACGATGGGCGTTTTTCCTGAGAGTACCAGAGTTTTCGGTGACTACATAAGTAACCATTACTGATACCTGTATCTACACCTAACTGTAGGTATTTCCAAAGCGATGGATACTTAGTTTTTACTTCTTCCTCTGCAAGGTTACATGTTAATAAGAATAAAGGTTGCTCAACACGGGGTATGCCGTTTGAGTCAGATTCAACTTCATTTAATTTTAGGTAGCGAGGATTTGGTAGGACTGGCATTAAAAACTCAACAGGAAGTTGATATTTGGCTATTTGCTGCTGATTCAGTAAGAAAAAATCGTTAGACCCTGTAGCAATGCCACGTTTAATCTCAAATATGTCTGATAACAACGTTTTGTCTTTAACTTTTGCGCTTATGTCATATTTTTGTTTGACCTCTATGTTGGTGACAATAGGTGTTTTTCGGGTCATCGCTGCAAAATTTGTCCATTTAGTAGCTTGCTGCAATATATCTGTAGAAATGATCGTAGATGTTTCAGGTTTAGCTAAAGTCCCACCATAGGTAAATTCAACATTATAATTGGAAGTCGCTGCCTTATTGACAAACCAAACTACCGCTGACGAGACTAAAGCATCACTAAATTGTACATCTTTCGACTCAAAACGATGAACCCGTATTAAAGTGACTTTCGTTAAAAGATACTTTTTAATTTGTTGCCCATAATTCACATCCATAAACTCACTTGGTATAAGCCATCCAGCTAAAGTGTTCTTTGCCATCCAGTTATGAGAAAGATACAAAAAGTAACAATAAAGCCCAGCTTGTTGGCTCAGCTTTATACCTGTCACTTGCTCTCCAATCTTTTGTAACCTTTGTTTTTCTTCAGTAGACAAATGATGATGCCTCACATAGGGCGGATTACATATGAGAAGGTTACACTTAGTATCTTCTGTATTTGGTGCCAGAGCGTGTGTGAAATCATTAGTAAATAGTTCAAGAGGAGTGTTGCACCATAAAGTAGTAGCAGCCTGACTATGTAAAGTGTCAATTTCATAGCCTACTGCCTTCTCAATTTGAGCAAGGGGGAATGTACGAAGTAATGCAGAGAAGAACGATCCTGTACCTATCGCAGGATCAAGAAATCGGATTTTTAGGTTGGGCAAAATGAGTGATTGAGCATATTCTAACATTTCTGTTGCCAACACTGTTGGCGTTGCAAACTGACCAAGTTTGTTCCGCACAAGTTGTGTTTTTGTCGAATTAAGCTGACTTTGAATTTTTAATCGTTCCTGCTCTATAGCATCAGGTATCATCAACATTACACTCCAAATTCTGCTAAATCATCAACACGATGTTCCCAAACCCAATCAATACCTTCTGAGGCTTCGTACCCTAAATATCCAGCGTCAAAGTAACCACAGAGGAACAAAATGAAGCGAACATCCTCTCCATAGTTTCTCTTTAGTTGAGAGAATTTTGTTGCCTCTTCTTTTCTTCGTTTATTGGTGTTCGTAAAGTCTCTCGCCGACTTAGCTTCAATTAACAAAGGAAAATCACCACCATTAGCACTTTTAAGCATGATAACTGCGTCAACAGGAAGATTGACTTTTCTCGCATCCTCTAAGCTCGACTTTGTACAATTTTCTCAGGCACAGGCAGCATAAGCTAGCCGAGAGAGGGTAGAACGAGGTAATAAAACCACCTCAGGGTTTGTGGGTGATGTGGGAAAAGTAAAATTGCCCCACAGATACCTTCTCACAACAGTGAAAACATCACGAAACGTCGCTGTTTGTTTGTGATACCAAGCGGATTGTGCGACAGGAATGTTCCCATCAGGATGCAGCGCGTGTCCAAAGAGCAAGGGAGTAGTGCGTTCAATTGCCAAGTCGGACCATTGCCTTTGGGTCTCAATTCCCAACTGGGCGCGGCTTTCCTCAAAGGTGTTTTCCAAACTCCAACGCTTCATGAAGTCGAGGATGATCTGTTCAGCCGTTTGCATTTGGTCAGTAGAGAAAAGAGCCTTAGGGCACTTCCGCAAATAAAATGATTAAGGTTCTTGAGGCTTGATGGTGTAGTTCCATTCACCGTGAAAGGAATGCCTGGAAAGATTAAGGCCCACCAGTTCGTCATCAGTGACCTTGAGA
>JAABUX010000873.1_pt1 | contig 48171 bp, 50 predicted proteins | sample 5561851 | NCBI WGS metagenome assembly JAABUX01 (sample SAMN10711883, study PRJNA513361) | rock metagenome | isolation source: Antarctica rocks | place: Antarctica: Victoria Land, Richard Nunatak red sandstone | collected 2016-01-03 | reverse complement strand
GGCGCGCTCGTCTTGGCCTTGACCGGTGTGGTAGACTTGCATCCCCACACGGGAGGCAGCTTCACCCACTTTCACCTTGCTTCCTCCTTTCTGCGTTTTGACTCTTGACATAGAGGGTCTTTTTTAGACTCTTTTTTAGCTCACTGTCACGATACGCATCATACCCGCTTCCTCGTGATAGCGATTATGACAGTGGAAGGCCCAGGAACCAGGATTATCTGAAATCCAGTTCACTGTCAGCTTTTGCATCGGGTCCACCAGCACAGTATCCTTCAAAGGTCCACGTCCCGTTCCATTGTCAACCTGAAAGAAATGCCCGTGCAGATGCATTGGATGGGACATCATACTCTTACTCTCAAACTGAAAACGCACTAGACGATTATGGTCTACATTGAGATGCTCCGCGTTTGCTAAAACCTTGTCGTTGATCTTCCACACATATTGTCCCATACCGCCACTCAGCTGTATTGGCATTGTTACGTCTGGATCACCACCAGGAGGAACAACGAGACCAGGTGCAGCTTTCAGCATCTTATACGTCAACATCTGGCCCATCAATTCTTGTGGCAAATATGTAGTCAGTGGTGGAGAGGCCATGTTTCCTTTGTAGCGAAAGACCGCCCTCACTATGCTCTTTGCCCCTTCCACTTGAGCCGCGAATTGCCAGACACCTGGATTATTCGCGGATACCAGGACATCATAGCGTTCCCCCATGCCTATACGTATCGTGTCAACCTCTACAGGCGCCACAGGTTGTCCGTCGGTGTGTGTCACCATCATACGATGACCTTGCAGGGCAATGCGAAAGATGGTGGAACTTGAAGCGTTGATGAGACGAATACGTGCCTTGTGGCCCTGGCTCAGTTGCATTTCCAGCGGATTGTCACTGGATTTCCCGTTCATGAGGTAAAGTGGATAGATGATATCCGGCGGTACTTGCATCGAATTCATTCCCCCCATACCGCCCATGTTTCCTCCCATGCTCCCCATTCGATCTCCTCCAGCGATTAAACGCTTCATCGCATCTTCAGGCGTCCCAGGCATGCCATCAAGCCAATCATCCAATACCAGAACAAAGTCATGATCATAGTTCTTTGCTTCTGTCGTCGAGTCGATGATCAGTGGTCCATACAAAGCACGATCCTGTTGTAACCCAACGTGAGAATGATAAAAATAGGTTCCAGCGGTGGGTGCAACAAAATTGTAGATGAAGTCCTGTCCAGGCGTAATTGGCTTTTGTGTCACATCGGGAACGCCGTCCATCGCGTTGACGAGAGGTACGCCATGCCAGTGAACAGTAGTATCCTGTGGCAAGCGATTTTTCACCGCTACACGCAGCGTATCACCCTCTGTAAGCCTGATTTCAGGTCCCATAGGGGCTTTATTGTAGGCCCAGGTTAAGACATTCTGCCCACCTAATGCGACGGTAGCATAGTTCGCTTCCAGGGTGTAGTTGTGAACCCGACCAGTACTTGCCGCACGCGGAAACGACGGCAAGGTACGCGTACTCCCTGCCCCAAAAGGCCATACATTACAACCACTTAGAGCTAGAACACCAGCTCCCAACCCTGCATATGTCAAAAATTCCCGACGTGTGAACGGGAAGTGTTGTCTACTCTCTTCCATAATGCTCTTTCTTTACGTTGCTTTTGTTTCCAGGATTACCTGTTTGGATGCGTTCGCCTTCTGACGATAGACAAGCACGTATCTACCATTTCAAATAGTACCATATTGCGATATAAGCTTACGTTCAGATCTCGTAGGAATGGTAGGAATGTACTACAACTTCAGAATATGCCACCACCTTTTCTAACAAGTAAACTCCATCAGTTAGGATGCAATCTTTGCTAGCTCAGCTTTCAGTCCCTGCTCGTTCAAAGGCATCATCCACTTCGCAGCAATGACGCCACTTCGATTGATGAAAAAGGTTTCGGGAAAGCCGACGACACCGTACTTCACCATAGTTTCGCCGTTACTTGTATCTTGAACGTTGGGATACGTGATGCCATACATTTGTAAGAACTGTAGGGCATCACTACTTGTATCTTCAGCATCAATTCCCAGGAGGACGATCCCTTGTGCCTGTAGTCGTGGCGCGATTTTTTGCAAGAAAGGTGCCTCCTCTTTGCATGGCCCACACCACGATGCCCAAAAATTCACTACAATGCGCTTGCCTTTGAGACTCGCTAAGCTCACTGTTGCGTGCGTTCCCTTCAAGGTCTTCAACGTAAAGTCGGGTGCTGTTTTCCCGATGAGAGGACTACTTACATCACCAAGTAGTGTTCCAGAATTGCTACTTGATGTGTTTGATGCAGGAGTCAAAAGTTGCGTCCAGAGTAATGCGAAAAGTGCCACATTGAGAACACTGACGATCACAAATATCGTAATGGTGCGCCTACGAGCACTTCTCGGTGTAAGAGCAGGTACCTTTGTATCTCCTTCGTTTGATTGTAATATATCGGTTCCATGTCTATTTTTAGATGCATCGTTTTTTGATTCCATAATTTATCCTTCTCTATGATACTTCCCATTCACTGAGATTATTGTGTATTTGCCTACTTTTTTCGTAATTGAACCTTTACTCATGTTTTATCCTTCGCTTTTCGTAAATTTTCCTACACGTACTAGTCAGGCATTTATTTCCTGCTACATTTTTGTATGTAACACAGTAGATTATAGCGAACGAAGATACTATATTCAAAGGTACTATCCATGATAGTAGGCGATGCAAGTTCTAGTTTGGCCTTCTAGACGAAGGATGGCCTCCTGTTGCATGAGGTACCTGCTGAAAAATCAGCAGGTACCTCCCACGATGTGTCACCTTCCAGGTGACGAGCTACGCTTCCACCTGGAAGGCGAGAGCTTAGGGCTGTTGCTCATTGGTCATTGTCTTGGCATGTGTCTGGTACTTGTCCCACACACGCTGTAAGGCAGGATCTCCTGGGACATTGCTGTAGATGGAATAGATGGTCATATCATTCTCCCAGTCCAGCAATTGCCAGAACGCCCGCTGTGCCCCCTCTTCTGGGCTTTCTTCCCCGATACCGATCCGTGTGTGAATACTCCTCGCTCCGCGTCCTTGCATGAAGGCGACAGCTTGCCTCACCAATTCAGCCCGAACCGTTTGCTTGTGAGGGTCAGGTTGGACGTATAGTTCCTCGATTTCGCCCGTTAGCCCTGGCATGACAGGATGCTCCGTCACACTACAGGTGACAAAGCCGATGAGGATGTGTCGTTCTTCAGCCACGAAGCAGTGGACTGCTTGATGAGTAGCATACTGCGTGAGGGTAGCAAGGATGAGAGATGCAGATGATTCTGGAAGCGGCGTTCCTGCTTCTGCACACATCTGTAACCATAAGGCACGAACGCGCTCAGCTTCGCGTTCGTGCATGTTTCTGATCTGAGTCATGGTAGAGAATCTCCTTTGAATAACATGATCATCTTTAAACAGTAGTGAAAGTGGGTCGAGATGAGGGATCAAGCCCCAGCAGATCAACAAAGGAGGTGCGCGAGCACGAGGAAAAGCACCAGTCTCCGCTGGTACTTGGAAGTCTGGTTCGGTTCGGTTCCCACCGATGGCAGTGAGAATGCCCCAAGCGTGAATAACCTGGGCGTTTAAAGAGTACTTCTACATACTTCAACCTTTAGGTGATTATGAATGCGTTCTTTCCAAGCTCTTCATAGAGTATGACATGTTCACTTTCCATCTGTCAAGACACCGACATATCCTCTGCTACCAGAGAGATTGGCCCAATTATTTTACAGGCTCTAAGAGAACATCCTATTGGTCTTTTACCATTGCCAGTAGTACCTTTGACGATTGTACTTCGTTGGCTTACAATACGAGGCAACATGCTTTTGATACATTGGGAAAGAGGCAGATGTGAGTAGTTATTATACAGGGTCGCATGCGCGATATTATAACCTGCGCTGGCACTCGTTTACCGAGAACACTCTGGCAGAAACGGTTGCGATGATTGATATGGCTCAGTTGCATGATGTCGCTTCGCAACAAGGCCATCCACCCCGTGTGCTTGATGTCGCTTGCGGGACTGGTGTTCTGCTAAAAATGCTCACCAAGCACATTCCTGATATGGAGGGGTATGGGCTGGATGCCAGTGCAGACATGTTGGCACAGGCTCGTCTTGCACTTGCAGATCAGCCGCGTATACAGTTGGAGCAAGCAATCTTGGTCAATGACGAGACTGGTCATCTTCCATATGCATCACAGTTTTTTGACCTCATTACGTGTACCAATGCTTTGCACGATGTGTCGAACCCAGTGGGAACACTTACCCAAATTAGGCACCTGTTAGCACCAGAGGGACAGCTGATCGTAGAAGACTATGCTCGACACGGTCCACCTGTTCTTTGGAAACTCTTTGAGTGGTTGATACGACATATCGAGGCAGGAGAAGTGCAAGCCTATAGCTTGTCGGAGGTGAAGTTGCTTTGTCTGCAAGCAGGACTCAGTGTTGTACGCGAACGAGCATTTGCTCTCAATTGGTTGTGGCATGGTTGGGCATTACGTCTCTCTGTCGCACCTGGAAGTGTGCCTCAAGAGAGCGAAAATGAAGAAAAAAGATAGTATCATCAGGAGTTTTACTAGCACATGAATATATCACTTGTGAGTTTTGGCATTGCCTTTCTTGCTGGGTTAGTTTCTTTTCTCTCACCTTGCATGTTGCCGTTGGTCCCTATTTACCTCACTCAGCTTGTCGGTCAGAGCGTTTCTCAGTCTGTGGAAAGAGGAGGTACCCGTCCAACACGCTTTACCACGTTCTTTCACTCGACCATGTTTGTGCTTGGTTTCACAACTGCTTTTGTTGCACTAGGAGCAACAGCGAGTACGCTAGGAAGTCTACTCAGTGCCTATCAATTCCAACTGCGTCAAATAGGTGGTGTCTTGCTCATCCTTATTGGGCTACACTTGGTGGGTATTCTCAAACTCCCCTTTCTCTGCTGGCAAAAGCGTTTTGAATTTCATTCTACACGTCCTAACTATTTGATATCATTTGTCATTGGCATTATTTTTGCTATTGGCTGGACTCCTTGTATCAGCCTTTTACTCGGTTCGATCCTCGGTCTTGCAGCCGCTGCCGCAACGTTGAGGCAAGGTGTTCTGTTACTTCTTGCTTATTCACTTGGCATGGGTCTTCCGTTCCTACTGCTTGGGCTTGGCCTTAATCAAATAAGTCGCGTGTTGAAGCATCTTAGACCTTTTCTTGGAAAGATTGAAATCGGTACAGGCATCGTTATGATAGTCATGGGGGCAATGATCTACTTCAATGTGCTTACCTCTCTGAACCGCTATTTTGTTCCTCTCATTAAGCTCTAAGGCATGAAGCGAAAAAATTTGGAGGTCAACACTGTGACGCGAAAAAATGAGAGCAGAGGAACCGACAGTAACAGAGTATTGGTGCATCCACTGAGAAGACTCGCAATAATACTACTCCCCTCATCGTTCCTACTGCCTGTGCTACTACTTTATCTCAATGCGGATGGAACCGCGCACTTCTTTTTGCATACGCTTATGGGATGGAACATCGGGCTGGTTCTCCTCTCCGTCTCTCTGTCGTGTGGACGCTCCCGGTCACGTTGGGATGGTTTTTTGCCGCTCGGAGTGTCGTTCTACGCACTCGTGCCGGACTTCATCTATCGATTCGGCCCATTCCACCGCGATTGGATGGACCTCTTCCTGTTTCACGTTTCCCTTGATGAGACACTAGCACCTGCACTCCCTGTACTCGCCATTCTCTGGATGATATTGCTTGTCGGTTATATCTGGCTTTCCAATAGCAGGACTCGGTTCGTTGACGAAGACGCACCGAAGCATGCAAGCCCATCATCCTTCCCTGGTTATAAGCACCAACTCAGTCTGCTTCAAATCGTGTCGGGAGTCATCCTCGTCGCTTTAGTCATCAGCGGATTGACAACAGAGCGAGTAGCACACACCCCCTTAGTTTTCACGGGACAACGAGCAGCCAATTTTGCACTGCCTTCAACAGGAGGAAATATAGAGTCGCTTTCACTTATCCATGGACGTGTTGTACTATTGGGATTTGTTCCATCCGTTCTTTGCGGTTTTTGTCGAGAACAGTTGCAGACACTGCAAGAACTCCTACCAGAGTTACAAACACATGATATTGATCTCTTCGTTGTCTCAACTGATACATCAGCAGTTCAGCAAGCGGTCGTAAAGCGTCTTGGCCTTGGCTACCTTCTCTTATCAGAAGCTCCCAGTATGAATCAGCATCCCGTAGGATCGGCTTATGGCCTCTATCATCTGGCCCAGCAAGATGCTGCACCAGTGGATACAAACGCCCTTGTTGTTATTGACACCAGGGGGATTATACGCGCTCTACGCATATTCCCTGATCGATCTGTAACTGCATCTGAAATCCGCGCACTCGTTAGTACAGCTCTGGGTCCGATTGGAGAGAAATAGGCACCAGGGTTTGCATCGCTATACATTCGTAAATAGGAAGGAACCGCAGTGAGGATTATGATATGCACACTTGCTCCCTGTGCATTACGCTTGGACTCAATCAGAAAACGCCTCTTTTCTTCAGGCTAAAAGTACTGTTTTGTTTCTATTATACAGCAATCTCTCTGTATTATGTGTTATTCTCTTGCAAGTGATTGTTTTGTTCACGAAAGGTGTCGTGTGAAGTCAGGAGTAGTCTGTACACATGAGTAGAAAATCGTTCTCGTTACTTGCATTATTCGTTGTATTTCTCGCTACTGGTTGTGGTTCACAGCAGAGCAGCCATGTCGTGCCCTCAAAACCTTTGCTCAACGATAGCCTTGCAGGACAAGGTGCAACCAATTCCACTCAAGTCGTTATTCCTCGACAGGTTGCACCTTCCACACCCAAACCATCACTCAAAGTTACAGCGACGAACGCTCCTCCAACACCAATAGTTACAGCGACGAACGTACCTCCAACACCAATAGTTACAGCGACGAACGTACCTCCAACACTACCAACAGCACCAACACCTCCCACAAATATTCCTGGTAGCGGTGTTGGGAATGCACCTTATGGACAACCGCCAGCAATGACGGCAGAAGAGGTACAGATTACACAGCAACTCTTTGCACTGATCAATAGCGATAGAGCGGCGCGTGGCCTGTACCCTTTTGTCTGGAATCCAGTCCTTGCAGGGGGCGCACGTTTGCATAGTTGGAACATGATCCATTGCGGTTTCAGCCATAATTGTGAGGGAACGACTCAATGCCAGCGTATCGCGAGTGAAGGCTTCGCCGGTTACAGTGATTGCGGCGAAAATATTGCTCTCGCAGGACCATATCCTACTCCTTGGGGTGGCGTCTACAATGTGCAGGAGGGTATGATGCATGAAGGTGCAACAGGGTGGCATTTTATTCACTTAACAAGTACAACTCTACATAGAGTAGGCGTGGGCGTTGTTGTTGATGCAAGAGGGTGGATCTACTTCACCGAAGACATGGTTAGTTAAACAGTAGTAACATCTCCCCAAATCATTGAACAGGTGTATACTTCATAATCAGATTTGCGTAATCATCCGATACGAAAACATTGCCCTGAGAATCCATTACAATACCTTGCGGTTCAATGTACCCTCGACTCGCCAATGTTTCGCGCTTGCCTGTTGCCAGATTCAGGCGGATGAGCGAGTGTATAGAGGGTTCCAGGTCGATCACCAGGACATTGCCTGCTCCATCAGAAATGACATCATCCGGCATGCCAAAGCCGCCGATACGTGTTAACTTGCCATCAGGAGTGATGCGCCAGATGGCATTCCCACACTCATCTGCGACAAAGATATTTCCCTGGCTATCCACCCCTTTCAAGTATAGGTTTTTTTGCGCAGTCAAGCCTGAGTCCGCGCCCGTGCCCGCGCGCGGCGTTTCTGCTCCCGCTTGCGCTCTCGTTGACGCAAGGCGGAGGCAGACGGAAGTTTCCTGGGAGAGGTAATGGTTTCTGGCCAGGCTTCCGCAAGTAGTCTGCCGCAAGGCAAGACCTCCGCTTTGAACAGGGCAGCCACCAGTCCCAAGCGTCCGCGCACCACGCAACTTAACCGACGTGGTGGCAGCTGACCTGCTGGCCGTTTCCGCCGACGACACGCAATATGCTGGGCGGGTAATTGCTCGCCCAGTGGGTGCTGACGCTGCTCTTCCTCCGCCATGCAGCCAACGCTCACCGTCCAGACCTGGGCCACGGCCATCGCCAACCAGAGCCGCTCCACCCGACTCGCCGTCTGCATTTTGCTGTGATGCCAGCCCCACAGGCCGCGTTTAAAGTCTTTGAAGCCGGTTTCAATCCAGGTTCGCATGCCATACCAACTCACCTCCGCTTCCTCCGGTGCTAGATCGGTAAGTACCACCCAAGGATGCTCATAACCTGCCTCCCAATGCATCAGCAAGGTGCCCGTCACTCGGCTGGCTTTGCCTGCAAAACACTCCACCCGCCCTTTCCAACGCGTCCCAGGCGTGGGCGCCCATCGGCTAATCCAGTCAAAGGTCTCTTCTCCCACTGCACGCGCTTTGATCCCCATATTCAGACGCAAGAACGGATGCCACCCACAGTCGATGATCGCCTGAAACAACCAGCGAGCATACAAGCCACGGTCGGCGAGTACGATTACCTGCCAATCCACCGGAATACTGCCCTCTAAATGTGCGAGCAACCCTTCCCAATGAGGTCGCCACGAACCTTTCTCATGCCCCCCCACCACTTTCCACGCCACTGGAATGGCGCATGAGCAGATGACCACGCTGATCGATAAAATGGTCCAGTGCTCCCCCAGCGTTGTGGCATCCAGCACCAGTACCATCTGCTGGTTCCCCTTCTCCCATAAACGTACGATCCAACACAATAAGGGCGCGAAGCACGAAGCGACGTCCAATTCCCGCCGCTTCTTCCCGCTTTTGTGTTTCCCATCCAGATACCACTCGCGCAAGCGCTGAAACACCGTCTGTTCTTGCTGGTCCAACACCAGAGCGAGCAGAGCACTGATTTGGGTAATCCCTGCTGCTCCCGACAGCGCGATCCCTGCGCTCCAGAGCACCAGACCCCACACTTGCGGTTTGCTCAAATGGCTAAAGGCGCTTGACACCTCTTGTGACCACTGCGATAATCGATCAGGGCAAGGCATGTTTGTTCTCCTGCTCACGCGCTCGTCTCTTGCATTTTTCTCATCGGCCCCTGAGCACGAAGAGACCGGATGACAACACGAGCGTTGTCATCCGGTCTCTTCGTGCTCAGGGGCTTGGTTTGCACTCAGTCTTGAGTGTCAAATCAGGCCGTCTTTGAGTGCATTCATGAGTTCCTTTGCAAACTCGGCAGGAGAGGACATGAAGCCAAGGTGTCCACCAGGCAAATTGACAATATAGAGTCCCAATTTCTGGGCCAGCACCCTGTTCGGCTGGGAGGGTAACTGGCCTTGGGAGTCACGTCCGCAAGCTAGCATGATCCGCTCGGCGTGTGCCGCGAGCGCCCCGAGATCAAGCTCAACGCGCGGATACTGGCGCAACTCGTGCTCCATCCAGTACGCTGCATTGAGCAGGGTGTATTCGTTGGCGTGTTCGCGCATCGCGTGTTCTATCACCTCATGGTCGACGCTTCCAACGGTTCCGCTGGCAAACTGGTGCATGGCTTTGGGAACCCCATCCTTGCGGTAGATGTCGTAGATCCCGTCGAAAAAGGCCCACCATTTCGCCGCATCGGGCAGCAAAGAAACTGCTGGCGCTTCGTGGGCAACCACCGTCTGGACCCGCTCTGGAAAGCGGCTGATGACCTCAAGCGCGACAAGCGCCCCGGAGCTGTTGCCAAAGACGGTCGCTGGTTGGTCCGTCAGGTGATCGATCAAGTGCCGGACATCATCAGTGTCCGTCTCGATCCGCTGATCATAGTTCTGAGGGCCATCGAGCGAACTGTGGGAAAAACCGCGGCGGTCGTAGGTCACCACCTGGTACTGTGCCGAAAGGTGGTGTACAAGCGGGCGGAAGACCTCTCCCACTCCGGCTGACCCTGGGATCAGGATCACGAGTGGCCCGGAGCCGCTCACCTCATAAGACAACTGCGCATCGGAAACTTTGAGTGTACTCATCTGCTTTTTTTCTTTCTTACGAAAAGGTCGCGGCATGGACATCGCTGCTTTCGCGTTCTCGCACGATCCCTTGAGCCTTGTCATTCGCTGCATCGATGGCTGCGACACCTTGACGCTGCTCGTTTTGCTTCCGCTGCCCGTACCGGGTCATGCCTCGTGGCTTGTACACCGACAACGCCGTGAGCACGAGCAACGCCACCAGAGCGGCACTGGAGGCGACCACCATTTGGAGCTGTAGCGCGTAGGGATAGGCACTCACTGTCATCTTCGCCGCAATGCCTGTCAGGAGGTCAATTGGCTGCGTGTGTATCAGCAAGACGATGGTGGCAAGGACGGTGATCACGAGTTTTACCAGAACCCAATAGTAGCGGAACAAGCCCCACCTGGTCCCCAACGACGAAACAACCCCGCTGAGTAGCGAGACGAGGGCCAACGGGACGATGACGAACCAGGTGGTCACACCCATCACGAGATAGGCGGCTCGCACCAGCTGAGGGTTCTGGCTGATCATACCGGCGATGGAGAGAGCCAGAAAGGCAGCAACCGCGCCAAACCAGCCAATCGAGGAAGTGACATGCACGGTGAGCGCGAACTTGCGCAGGCCAGGTGACATGATCATAGTGGTTGCCCTCCGTGTTCGATGATCGACATGTGCATGTGCTCACCAAAGCCATTGCCAGTGAGATGCAGGATGACAAAAAGCAGAACCAGAATGATGATGATGATCACAAACACTTTCACCCAGCGCGGTGTGCTGGATACTTCTTTTCTCATTGAGATATCCTCCTTTTCTCGTGTGACTTACAATTCGACTGAGCTTTTGTGTGCCCAAACAAAGCCTGCTCCTGGGAAAGCAGAGAAGCGTGGGAGCTGCATCTCCTCTGTTTCCAAATCTTCGAAACCGGCCTCCTTGAGGAGGTCGGCTAGATCTTGCATGCTGCTCCCCCCGGCGTGAAATCGTGCAGCTCGGCCCTGGCGTTCCTGCTTGCGCTTGAAATCGGCAATCACCAGGCGTCCCCCTGGTTTGAGCACACGAGCGATTTCAGCGAGTCCCTGTCGTTTGACGGGGGCTGGCAAATGATGCATTATCAAGGTCGAGAACACCACATCGAACGTCTGATCGGGAAAAGGCAGGTGCTCGATCACCCCAACCTGAAAATCGGTGGGGGCGTGGCGCCGCGCAGCTTTCGAGCGGGCACGGGCGATCTGCTGTATCCCTGGGTCAATACCTGCAGCGCGGCCCATTGCGCCAACATGCTTTTGGGCTTCAAGCGCCAGCGTGCCCGTGCCGCAACCTACATCCAGCATCTGCTCTCCGGGTTGGATGCGAGCTAGGTAGACGGTCCTCAGCCTCATCTTCCACAACTGACCACGGAACAAGAAGGTGTCGAAGAACCATTCCCCCAGGTCGTAGTGCCAACTGCCGTTGAGGATCAGCCCTTTGGTTTCGTGAGTCGAAGCCTTGTCGGATTTGCTATGGAGGTGACGTGCGAACGAATGCATGGATGTTGCTCCTTCTCTCTGTTGACAGGACCATCAAATTGAGACACACTGTCTCAGATGGACTCTCTTATCTGGTTCTCAGTGTAGTCGGGCGAGCACAAAGAAACAAGGATCAATCAGAAAATTTTGTCCCAAATGAGACAAGGAGCGCAAAATGACTCAACAGGCGAGCAATTTACGCGTGAGACGCACACAGAAACTGCTCAGGGAGGCGTTAATTGAGTTGATCGAGGAGCGGGGCTTCGACGCCCTCACCATCGGCGAATTAACCGAGCGGGCGATGGTGAGCAGGGCCGCGTTCTATCGCAATTATCAAGATAAATACGACCTGGTGGAGCAGATCTTTGAGGAAGCCATGAGCGCCTTGCAGAACGCGGTCGGAGATCTGGGGCGAGAACATCCGTCAGAGATCTGGGTGACGTTCTTCGAGCATATCGCGGAATACGAGCGGCTCTATCGAGCGCTGCTTGGCAGAAAGGGAAGTCCCTGGTTTGTGAGAAAGATGCGTGCGTCTCTGGCTGGCCTGGTCAAAGAGCGTGGGCGTCTTCCTCACGGACCGGACGCGAGTGATCGCTTCGTCCACACTTTCTCAGATGAGCTTGTACCAGATCTTGTGTCTACAATGTTTGTGGAAGCCATCACTTGGTGGCTTGAGCAGGGAAGACCCTACACACCCAGAGAGATCGCCACGCGCAGCGCCCTGCTTGCTTCTGCACTCTTCAAGGAAGCGAGCACCTGGCAATGATCATTTGTACTCAAAGGCTTCATCATAGCAGATGACAAGGCTTTGCCATCTGCTATGATCTTCCTTTCCTAAAAAACCTATACCTGAAAGGCTATCCACCCCCGCTCCAACAGGCCGCACAATGCCTGACGCAAGGAGTGTGAACGTTTTCCCATCCAGGCTCATACGATACACGTCACCAGTCACACTATTAGGCACAATAATGGTATTTGTGGTTGCGTCGAATGCAATGCCATCTACACCGTCTTTACACTGGGCCTTACTCGGTGTTCCAGGGAGTGTGCGTAACACAACAGGTGTCGTCGAACCAGGGGCGAGCTTGACAATGCGATTTGTGACTTGCTCTGCGAAGATCAGCGTTCCATCAGGGAAACTGACCATACCTTCTGGTCCGTTCTCATCATTAAGCATGACTGTGACTGAACCATCTGCATTCACTCGACTAATTGTTCTATTGATTTCGTCACTAAACAGCAATCTTCCCTGTTGATCAAAAACAAGATCATCCGGTCTTCCCGCTCCCCGTACCACCAAACTCGGTCTGTAGGAGCGTGGTGCTGCTTTAGGAGCGATTGTTGGCGAGGGCTTCGCGGTAGCAGTGGGTGGTGCTGTAGGCGTACTGCTTGCGGTATGAGAAGGCACAGTCGTCGGGTTGCCGGATTTCGTCGCAATCGGAGGAGACGACTGAACACAGGCAGTAGCCAGTACAAGATAGGCCAGGAAACATGTAGCGATGATGCTTGTGCGTCGTGTGAACATAGATATCTTTCTCGTCGTCTTTTCAGCGTCTTCCCGCCGTTGTCATGGCGTTACAATTGATAGGACAGCCTCGACGGAGGACGCGGATACGTAAAAGTAACGTGACACTTAACAAAAGAATTGAGGCAACTCCCAGAAACGGTCGTAGTGGATTGAAGAAGGTCATCGCTCCACTCAGACCGAGGACCAGCACTACTAATTTGTTACAAATTGGGCAACCAACTGAGAAGAAAGAGAGGAGCGTTCCTGCAAGCGCACGCTTCCCTCCTATAGCTGAGTTCGCTGAAGCACCCGACGTTGGATAAAGGGTTGCCAGAGCCATCACTGCACCTATCAGTAACGCCGAGATACCCCAGATGATATAGTCCTGTGAACTGGTAGGGGTCATGCGTTTGAAAAAGATATTAGGGATGAGGACCGTTGGAAGTCCAACCAGCAAAGCAACACCAAGCGTATAAAGCGTCGAAAGTCCCCAGAAACGTATTCCAAACATGATTTCTTCTCCTTTATATACTATGAACGATAATTTTGTTCTCCTATCTACACTATACTCCTTACTACTATAGCGCATAGTACAATGCATGATGGTTGGAAGAGATAAAAATCTTTCGAGGAAGAAACTTCCCTTTTTTCTCAACTCGGTGTTACGGCAACTGCAAAGCCCACCCAATATTTGAGAAACGTTGTGCGAGGCATCACCTTCATGTTGAGGCGAGACGAGTCGGCAAGGAAGACATTATTCTTATCGCCACCAATAGCGATGAGAATATGCCCCCCTGACCATCTATCAGGAGGAAAACCTATAATAACTGGTCTCCCAGAGTTGGCAACATTGATCATCGTATCAAGCGAAGGGTTTTGCAGCCAGGTCGCCTTAAAGCCGAAACGTGCAGCAGTACGGTCAATACCTACAGGCTCTACCAATCCCAAATCGGGGCTGATTTCACCTATGCGAGATTCAACACTTAAAACGTCACTAATACGATAGTGACGGCCATAGGCATTAAAGATTTCAGTCAATGTAGCGGCAGAGCATGCCGAATATGCCCACGTATTGTACTCTTGAGAAGAACTGTACTGAACTGGGTCTAACTGGCTTATGCGTGTAAGTGCTTTTGACGCTCCCAAGATACCGGAGAACAATTGTGTTTGAGCCGAGGTCGCTGGAGTAGAGGAAGTCGTAGGAGCGTTGGTGTTCGCCATGTTTGCAAATGCATCAAAAACGAGGGTGGAATGGGGAAGCAGTGTATTCAAGGAATAGAAGCCAAAAGCGAAGAGCGAAAGCAATATGAGAGCCATACCTAGCCAAGGTGTTTGGTGACGTGTACGTTGTCTCAACAGACTGCCTACATTCAACGAAACTGCGATACTGCTCCGAGCATGACGCTCAACTTCTTCCTGAGAACGCCCTACACGCATACGCCTGTTTGCACCGACAGTATGTGCATGATGTCTTTGAGATGAAGGTAAGGTTCTTTGCTTGACGGATGGCTGAGATTTTGGGGAAAGAAGGAATCCAACAAGCACCATCATCAAGGCAACTGCAAAAAGTGCGAACAGAACAATAGCCATAAAAACTTCTCAACCTCTCTTGTCACTATCAAACATTCTATCATTTGTTGGGTACACGTACTCAAAGCAACTTTTCCAGTAATGCCAAAGGATTGCAGCGCAGTAATGCCAATATAATGACGATATTTGTACTCTGCACGACAAGGAGTGTCCCTAGTGCCACTATTTTCGTGCGAAAAGCATGGACATGAGACGGCTGCATTGTTGTCTTCACAGAAGAAAAGGAGAGAAGCCGTTCGATACGCCCATGAATCACCTCTTCACCCTTTACAAGAGGTTGTGCAGCACCAAATGCCGCAAACCTCGGTTCTGCAACGGCATTTTGCCACACTTTAGCAAGCGCACTTGCCAGAGCGAGTGGCCTTTGCGTCACTCTAGCCGTTAACTCGTCACAGGCCAACTCCTTTTCGTGCTGAAGCTGGCGATACGCCATATGACACATTGGTACGTAGAAAAATGCGTCTCGTAGCACCATTGACAACCAGACGACCAAGTAGTCACGGCGTGCTACATGCTCCATTTCGTGGACAAGGACCGCTTCCAATTCACGTTGGTCGAGGTGTTCGACCATCCAGGTCGAAAGCAGTATCGTCGGTCGAAAGATACCGCAAGTCAATGCTACTGGGCGATTATACACGCAGAGTAACACGCGAGGACGCGCTGAGTGGAGCAGTCGCCCAAGTTCGTTGACGCGTGTTTGTAAATCAGGATGAACGAAAGCCGAATTGCGAGCGACAACTCTTCTCATAAGTACAAGTCGCACAAGCCCCAGGCCGAACGCACCAAGTGCAAATACTGTCATCCCAAGAGGCAAGAAGACACCAAGCAGGATATCCCAAAAAGGAATACCCGTTAAGCATAGGCGGCCAATAAAGTGATGGAGTCCACCAATGCCGAGACCTAAGATGACGCTTGGCATCGCTAGAACGGCAAGCTGCATCATCCGACGCTGGGACCAATCATTGACACGACGAAGGAGACGAAGGAGGAGATAACTTCCTAAAAAGATCAGGAGCATGCTGAAAAAGCCTAGCAATACATGCACTACTCACTCTCCTCTACAACTCGACGATGCTGAATGTCGCTGATCAAATGCCGTGCTCTGGTAGCAGCCTCTTGGTCTGAAAGAGTATTGATACTCTCTATTGTGGCATCAGAGAAATTCACCAACAAATCTTCGAGAATGCGCCCAACAAAACGCGAGATGAACTCTTGCTGAGTAAAATTGGGGTAATAGATGTAAGCCTGATCCTCTTTCTCCACCCTAAGTAGATTCTTCTTTGCCAGTCGCGTCATAGTATTCATAACCGTTGTATAGGCAATTTTTCGTCGCTCATACAGCGTTTCAAAAACTTCGCGCACCATTGTTCCTTGATTGATCGGATGCGTCCAGACGAACTCCATGATTTCAGCCTCAAGGTCTCCAAGGACTTTGCGAATCCCTGGACGGTCGGGGCGGAACGTACTAATATCTAGTTGGGCAGTCATCTTACATCTTCTCCTTACAATAAGACTTGGTGCTGTTCAAGGTAGTATCGTTCCTAAAGAATCTCTCATAAACAACAAATACTTGCCCTATTCACTCAAACGGATATTCGTTGACTGCTCGTTCTCGTACTTCGCATCCCGATACCATTCATTTTATTGAGTATAGTATAGTGGATATTGGTACAGTTGTCAAAGGTACTATTGCCAATAATACTATCTTTGATGATATGCTGACAGCAGATAACTATCGAGAAAACTTGCTCTTTGAGGACTTGCACCTAGTAGCAACCTATCAACTTCACGCTCCTGCACCCAAGAAACCAGACAGGTAAGTTGGAGAGTGTACACCTCTCTTTACCAACATATATACACAAGTACTATCGTGAAGCGTACTATATTGAATTATATTGATACATTCGTGTAGGCTTTTTTAAGCACGTAGAAATGCAAGTAAAGGGGAAATTCCATGCCAGTGCTTTCAATAGAACAGCTTATTGGACAAAACATAGGTGGGTATGTTGTAAAAAGTCTTATAGGTCGGAGTCGCTTCAACGCTGTCTATCTTGCTCAACATCCTGCACAACAGCATGTGGTCGCTTTGACGACATTTCGTCTTCCAGAACAATTCCCAGGTGAGGCGCATGCTCGCTTTCAACAACGCTTTACAGAGGAAGCAGCAGTATTGGCCGCCCTTAGTCATCGCAGTCTATTACCCATTCTTGGATACGGTGAGCAATTTGGCTATTCCTACCTCATCATGCCTTATATGATGAACGGTTCACTCGCCGACATTCTCAAGCGACGGGAATATTGCACTTCACACGAGGTCTTGAACGCCTTAGAGCAGGTTGCTGCAGGAGTAGGATATGCACATCGCAAGGGAGTAGTTCATGGGAATCTTCATCTCTCAAACATCCTGGTACAAAACGACGGAATGCTCCTGATTGCCGGTTTTGGACTCACTCACATACTACAGCGACGTGACATCGTGCCTCTGGACCAACCTCACGATCATCTTATGAGTGTTGCTGGTACCTTCCTCTATGCATCTACCTCTATCGCACCAGAAGTGATACAGGGGCAACTCACTGACCAACGCTCAGATATCTATGCGCTTGGAATTATGCTTTTTGAGATGCTCAGCGGAAAACCGCCGTTTATGGGTTCTTCTCCGCTTGATACCGCCATCCAGCATGTACAGCAGCCATTGCCTTCCCTTCACAGGATGAGGCCCGAAGTTCCCATTGCGACGGAACTTGTCGTTAATCAGGCTCTCTCACGCGATCCCAATCAACGTTTTCAACGCGTGAGCGATCTGGTTGAAGCCTTTGCCCAAACCTATAACGGTGTAAGCCAAACAGAGTCTCGTCAAGACAACAGTACATCACCTCTGCTGAATCTGGTGGGTGAGATGAAGACAAACGAGCGAAGGCAGCACACGAGAGAAGAGAGGAGTGCCGTCGAACGCTGGCAGTTGACACCCCCTATTGTGACGGGAAAGATGAGTGCCGTCTCTCTGTCTCGTCAGACGATAAAAGGGATGCCTGCCCCTGTACCATCTCAGTCCTCTCCAACAGAGTCAAAGCCTGCTTTCCAACGATTGACAGCACACATTCCACAATCGCTGCCTCGGCAGCCAGAATCCGCGCGAACACAACATCAGCCTACTCAAGCGATACCTGTTGAGCAAGTTGTACAACGTATCTCTACGAAACCAATGACTCAAGACACCGATGCAGTGAAGACTCCCGACTGGTGGATTCAAACCTCTGCATCTCCTTTGGCAACTCAATCAGCAAAGCAGTCGGAACGTTCTGAAAGTTTCTCTAGCACCAAATCCGTTCATGAAGAGCAGAGCAAATCGCGCCATGCATTCGTCTCGACAAAGCATTCACAACGTTCCATAAAAAAGCGATCTCGCAACGGGAATCGCCGTAAGGTGGTTACGCTCCTTGCTACAGGAGGGGTCGCAATGATCGGCGTAGGAATAGCCACAAAGATGAACCTTGTACATCTCTTCCCTTCTACCACTTCTCGCACGTCCACAGCGACTGGTACTACTGCAAACGGGAACCAGACACAAACAGGAGGTGGAGGCAACGGAGGAAACCCTCAACAAAATATGTCCCAAGACCATACTGCTATCGTCGTTGGGACCACAGAGTTACCCATAAATGCATCAATGGGCTTTCTTAATCCAGCTGATGGAAAACCAAGTATTTTAATCCACCTTCCTAATGGAAAATATGTTGCCTACGAGCGAGCATGCACCCATCAAGGGGTTTCAGTTCATTACGATAGTGCTACTCATAAACTCGTGTGTCCAGCGCACGGTGCTATCTTCGATCCTGCCAACAACGCTACAGTGCTACAAGGACCGGCAGCTAAACCATTGGCACCTGTGACAGTACGTGTCAATGCCGATGGCACAATTACTGTAGCAAAGTAGCTATTTTTGTGAACTGTGCTGCTAGGCAAACATGTGTCACGCGCAGTAGGAACTTGAGGCTGTAGTACATCGCCTTTGTCTGTGCGACTCGGAGAGCGTATCCATATACGTTTTCTGAACATTTCAATGTTCAACCACCCTATGCATATGGATGGTCAATACGTTCAGTAGGCCGCACAAGACGGTCAGAATCTTCCTCAACCAATCACAGAAAATACTCATTTCACTTCCCTTTTGCACCTCATAGTACCACTCTAGCCTGTACAAAAGCCTTTCACTTCGCTATTACTACTGACAATAGTACCCTTGCGTATAGTACCAATAGCAATTATAATAAAAGCAAAGAGATGTACATATCTTTGTGATTGAGAAGGTAGCGTTCATACTTTCCACAGGTAGTTCGGGGCATTGTGAGATAGGATGTCTCCCTCCTGCGCTTTGGGCTGTCACGACCATTTGTCGCAGCCTGTGAGTCGCCTGACAAAGGTTCGATGTATCTTGTAGGCATCGCTCTGTGACGATGTGAAACTGAACAGACGCGAAGTGAATAGTGAAGGGCAAGAGGAGACGATGAGCAAGACAAAGGCGCGGAAATTGCCGACGCGTAGCCGTCCAGCGGAAGATGTCGTGATACGAAGCGAGACCGTCCAGTCGAATGTTCCGACCTCCACTGATGGCGGATTTATGGCGGTGCTGGAGAGTGTGGCGCACTCGGTACTGGCAGTGACCTACTGGTTCAATCCCGAACCACATTCGGAACCTTATCCTGTAACAATCAGATTTTCCGGTCGTCGCGTTGATGCGAAAGGACGATTGCAGCAGAAAGATCGGTTCGTCCAGGATGAGACGATAGACAAAGTCGTTCCCGGAAGTGGTCCCATCTCACTCACCGCCTGTGCCCAGGACATCAATCCGGGCGAGTGGGTTGTGACAGCACAGATGCTGAAATCTACTCACACTACACATAAGGCACGAAAGCAAGAGAACACACCCATCGAGGTCCATTCGTCAGGTCTCATCGCTCGACTATGGCATGGATGGGCACCGATTGCCGAGTCAGGCGAACCAGTAAAAACCTGCCTGACCCCTTTCGCACGAGTACCAGGGATTCTTCCAGGCGTCTGGGGCGTGATGGTGGTACTCGGTATGGTAATCGCCATCTTCTTCCAGTCTCTGATGTTTTCCCGTGCTCATCTCGCGGTCGGTCCATGGTGGATAGTAACACTTGGGGGCATCGCTATTGGCGTTATAGGTGCGAAGGTATGGTACATCATCCTGTACCGACGCGAACACCTCGTAAATGGATGGTGTATTCAGGGGTTCGTCCTTGTTGCCACTTTGACAGCGGCGATTCTGCTCGTCGTGCTTCGCATACCAGTTGGCGTCTTTCTCGACATGACTGTCCCTGGTCTACTGCTCGCTATGGCTGTAGGCAGAGTGGGGTGCTTCTTCGCGGGCTGCTGCGGCGGACCTCCTACCATGTCTCGCTGGGGAGTCTGGTCTTCGGATCAACGTGTGGGGGCGCGTCGTATTCCCACACAATTGCTGGAGTTGACCCTTGCTTTGAGCCTTGGCGTAGGAACACTTGTAGCAGTCTTGATTCACGGACCTGCTGGAGGTGCCTTCTTCATCGCGGCACTGGCAGCCTACACTCTGGTACGACAGGGTATTCTACACCTACGTGCCGAACCGCGCAAGTCAAAGATAACCGGGCCAATCACTGCAACTCTGTCAGCACTCATACTCATCGCCGCCATTGTCTTTCTCGTTCGGTGACTGGTAAGTATGTCACGACGTGCTACATTGGCATCGCGATCATTGTCCTGTAGCGTGTTCCTCACTCGTGAACCCATATACATAGGGAGGCTTGTATGCTCGAACGACTGCGAAGTATCTGGACCGTTCCTGATCTACGCAATAAGATTCTCTTTACGTTAGCGATGCTGTTGGTGTTCCGCATTCTTGCACACATCCCCGTGCCGTTGACATCAGCAGAGAAGAGCCAATTACTCACACTTTTTACGAGTAACAGTAAGAACAAAGACCTCGGTCAGTTACTTGGTCTATTAGATGTCTTCTCAGGTGGGTCGTTGCAGACATTCTCTATCGTCGCGTTTGGAGTCTACCCTTACATTACCGCGACGATTGTGATGCAGTTGCTGCAACCGATTATACCCGCGTTGCAAAATCTTGCGACACAAGGCGAATCTGGTCGTCTACGCATTAGCCAGATCACACGTATTATCACTGTCCCACTTGCCTTCCTTCAGGCTCTAGGACAAGCTGCGATTTTCCAACGTGCAGGCGTGCTGAGCAATTTCAGTCTTGTTGATCCTAAATATGCCCTTGAGACGTTTTCCATTTTGATTGCCTTGGTGACTGGAACGATGATCTTGGTGTGGATTGGTGAATTGATTACGGAGAATGGTATCGGCAATGGCATCTCGATTATTATCTTTGCGGGTATTGTCAGCCGTCTGCCCAATTCTGTACAATCAGGCTATCTAGCCGCTACGTCAAGTGGTGGTACGGGCGGCGGTGTTGTGAGCATCGCGGTCTTTCTCATCATTGGCCTGATTACAATTCTGGGTGTTGTCTACATCTATCAGGGACAACGACGTGTCCCCGTCCAATATCCGACGAAACGACAGGTAGGACGCGGGATGTTGGTTGGCTCTGCACAGACGACGTACATTCCAATGCAGGTAAATAGCGCAGGTATGATCCCGCTCATCTTCGCGCAGTCGATGCTCATTTTTCCGGCGGTCCTCTCGAAGTACCTCACGGCAAGTACAACGCCCTGGTTGAGTGGAGCGGCATCGTTCATTTCGACGTATGTTGTCAACACGAGTACATGGTGGTACTGGCTCATCTACTTTATACTGGTTGTGGCCTTTACCTACTTCTATGCATACGTTGTATGGCAGCAACAGAATATACCGGAGAGCTTGCAGAAGCAGGGTGCGTTTATTCCTGGCTATCGACCAGGTGAACCGACGAGTAAATACCTGTACGACATTTTGAACCGTATTACATTGGCGGGCGCATTGTTCCTGGGAATTATTGCTGTCTTGCCGTTCGTTTCGCGCATCGGCGCGAACCAATTGTTGGGTAGTGCCTCCATCCTCATCGCTGTTGGTGTGGTCCTGGACACGATTCGACAACTTGAAGCCCAAATGGTCATGCGTAACTATTCTGGCTTTCTCTCCTAAAGGAGACCGCACCATAAGCAAAAGGTAGAGTAGAGGGTGCTATACCACAAGCCACTGTCGGGTATGTCCTTATTTCCGCTCTACCCGACAATGCAACTTGTATGTATTGATTGAAAGAACGTTTCACTACATAACGTTCATCGCCCAAATCTTCGTAATCGCAACGAGTTGCTCACGACAGTGACCGAGGAGAGAGCCATTGCCGCCGCCGCAAAAATTGGCGCATTCTCTCGTAAGACAGGAATCAAAGGCGAAAGAATAGCTATCGGTATCAAAATGACATTGTAGGCAAAGGCCCAGAAGAGGTTTTGCTTGATCGTTCGCAACGTCGCCCGCGATAGCGCAAGTGCCGTTGCAATGCTTCGCAGGTTGCCCTTGACTAAGGTAATGTCTGATGCCTCCATTGCCACGTCTGTCCCCGTTCCCATCGCAATGCCTGCATCAGCTTGTACTAGGGCTGGTGCGTCGTTGATACCATCTCCGGCAAATGCTACGACCAGTCCTTGCTCCTGTAAACGCTTGACCTGATTCGCTTTGTCTTCTGGCAGCACCTCCGCGAGTACATGCTCTGGCGCAATGCCAACAGAAGTCGCAATTGCCTGAGCGGTGCGTCGATTGTCACCCGTAATCATCCAGACGGTCAATCCCTGTGCATGCAACTGTTGAATTGCCTTGGCGGACCCGACCTTGACGGTATCAGCGACCGCGATCACCCCTGTCAACTTTCCATCCAGGGCAACCAGCATGGCGGTCTTGCCTTGCTCTTCCAGCGTTTTCAATTGCTCTTCTAACGGTGTGGAGTTGATGGAGCGTTCACGCAACAACGTTCGCGTTCCAATCAGGATGTCATGGCCTTCTACCGTCGCCTCCAAACCGCGTCCAGCAAGCGCGGTAAAGCGTTCGGGATATGTGTTCACCGTCAGACCGCGTGCTTTCGCCCCCTCGACTATAGCCGCCGCCAATGGGTGTTCAGACCCTTGCTCTGCCTCCGCCGTCAAACGTAGCATCTCGTCGGTCTGTTCACTGGAAAGCGCAACCACATCCGTCAGTTCGGGCTTGCCCTTGGTGATGGTGCCCGTTTTGTCGAGCAACACTGCTCGAACGGCCTGAATGCGCTCTAAGCTTTCACCGCCCTTGATGAGAATGCCTTGCTCTGCACCTTTGCCCGTCCCAACCATGATTGCGGTCGGTGTAGCAAGACCGAGCGCACACGGACAGGCAACAACGAGGACGGCAACGGCTGCCACAATCGCGATAATCCACGGATTACTGGCTGCTGCGTTCATCGCACTGGCTGTTTGCACGCCAACTCTAAAGAGGTTGGCAAGAATGGCCCACACGATGAAGGTCAGTGACGCGATCACCAGTACCGTCGGCACAAAGATGCCAGAGATGGTGTCGGCAAGACGCTGAATAGGAGCTTTGGACCCTTGTGCCTGTTCGACCATTCGCACGATGCTTGCCAGGACGGTATCGGCTCCCACCTTCGTTGCCCGCATGTGCAACAAGCCGCGCTGATTCACCGTCGCGCCAATAAGCGCATCACCCTCGCCTTTGTCAACAGGAATGCTTTCCCCTGTAATCATCGACTCGTCAACAGAGGAGCGACCGGAACGTACCTCGCCATCGACCGGAATTTTTTCACCAGGGCGCACGAGCAGTTCATCGCCGACTATCACCTGTTCAATCGGCAGTTCGATTTCTTGCCCTGCCCGTAGCACATGGGCGGTACGAGCTTGCAAGCCAATCAATTTCTTGATCGCGTCATTGGTCTGCCCTTTGGCACGCGCTTCAAGGTATTTGCCGAGAAAGATCAGCGTCACGATGAGGGCAGTTGTATCGTAAAAGGTGACGCCACCAACAACCTTCGGGAAGAAGGTTGCCACAACACTCAGGGCATACGCCGCTGTCGAGCCAAGCGAGACCAGCGTATCCATGTTCGCACTCGCATGACGCAACGTCTTGATCGCTCCTCGATGAAACTCCCACCCTACTACAGCCCAAACAGGCGTCGTCAACGCGAGCAAGAGGATGTTTTCACCTAGGAAGCGGTTCATAAAGAACATACCCAACAGCACAACGGGGAGTGAGAGCACGATGCCAAGAATGAGCAGGTTGCGCTTCCGCACAATTTCTGCGGCTTTCCGTTGGTTCCGCTCGTCCTCTTGCTGTGTACTGAGAGGTGTGGAGCTAGCAGCACTGCTGTCTGTGACACCTGGAATGATACATTGCGGTGCAGGTTGCTCGACTGGCGTTGCCTTATACCCAACTGCCTCGACCTTTTGTACCATCTGCTCCAACCCTGTCTGTTCAGGATTGTAGGTCACAGTTCCGCGCTCGGTGGCAAGATTGACTTGAGCATCTAGGACCCCTGGAACCTTTTTGAGACCCTTTTCAATTCGCATGGCACAGGAGGCACATGTCATTCCCTCAAGTGCTAAAACGGTATGAGCCTCTTGTACCTGTGGTTCAACTGGTCTTGTAGCGGGCACGACGAGTGGTATGGCCTTATAGCCAACCGCATCAACCTTTTGTACCATCTGCTCAGGTCCCGTCTGAGCAGCGTTATACGTTACTGTCGCTTGCTCCGTGGCAAGATTGACCTGCGCGTCCGCTACTCCAGGGACCTTTTTGAGACCCTTCTCGATACGCATAGCACAGGAGGCACACGTCATCCCTTCGAGCGCAAAGGTTGCGCGACGTTCCTCACCCTTCGCTTCTTGGGGCACACCTGCATACTGTTCTTCTATAGAATGTTTGGCTTCGGTTGCCATCGAAATCACCTCTCATTTTTCTAACGAGACTAACCCATACCCCCCAGGGGTGGGTATATAGAGTATACATCGTGATGGCAAGATTTGTCAAACAACATAATTGCTCATGAACAAGAACATTTGTAGGCTTGTTATCGATGCGCCCATCTATCGTGCAGGTACAAAAGAAATCACGTTCAGTAGGCAAGTTTATGACCGAAGAGAGTATCTTCTCTCTGACTATGAAGCGCATGCTTTTTCTTATGCTCCACAACCTTTTCTCAGGCTGCTACGAAGACCACTTCCTCGAGAAGCTTTGCTCAATGAGGTATGAAATCAGTTCGTTTGACCAGGAATATCAACGTAAAAAGCTGGTGCTGTTTCCTGTCAAACTGGATGAGACGGTGATGCAGACTAATCACGCGTGGGCAGCAGATATTCGACGTATGCGCCATATTAGTGACTTCACTCGCTGGAAAGACCACGACTTCCACCAAAGACTCTTACACGCATGCTTCGAGACCTCAAAGCCGACGGTAGTTAGCACACCATCTGTTAGTGATTTCGTGGTGTGCAGTTCACATTCCTGTAACAGAGTGAAGCTTGTTCGTTGGTCGGTACCGTACAATAGACAGAGGAGGTTTCTATGAGACAGAGACGGTATCTTTGGCTTGGCTTGGCTTGTAATCTGCTTGCACTGATATGCGGTGAACTGTTCTTTACAAAAGGTTTTGTACGTCTCTATCTGATAGCTTTCATCGTCTTGATACTTCTTGCTGCCATTTTTTACATACTCAACGCATATCAAACCTTGAGGAGAAAGTAGCATCTTCTGTATACGTCTCTTTTCTCTTCGGGATGCAACACGAACGAGCAGAGCGGGCATGCGAGCAGGTTGGGACTAGGGGGTTGAGGACAATAGAACACGGCTTGTGTCTCCACCCTGAGAGACGCCTTAAAGGGACGCCTTCAAACGTTGGTTCATGGGGATGGTTAGGGTACGAAGGGAAGAACCCAGCTAGGAGCAGCGTCGATTGTCAAGGGGGACGGGAAGAGAGACAGGTTATGCTCCTGATTTGTTCCCCTCAAGAAGTTGACGCACCCCTGGCAACATAAGTTGACGAAAGAGAGCCTCCATACGACCCGGAGACCATTCCATTTCGGTTTCGAGCCACCATTGCAACAGCGTAACGAAAGTCCCCGTGACATACGCTGCAGCGGCATCGAGCAGGTCATCTTCCTGGTTCTGCTTCCATAGTGCTTGCAACTGTGTTTTCACACGCACACGCAGTTGCTGCTGAAGTGCCAGCATCATCAGGGCCACCGCACCTCCTCGCAGTAAAGCCTGGTAGAGGGGATAGTGATCAGAGATATGCTCGAACAACGCAAGACTCGGGAGCCAAACCGATGCGTCTGGTGAATGAGGAATGGAAGACGCCTCGAACTGGCACCCAAGCGACTCAATAAGCCATTCAGCTTGGCTGGTCAGCAGATCTTCTTTGTCCCAGTAGTGCTCATAGAAGGTTGATCTTCCAACATCCGCGCGGTCGAGGATGTCCTGGACGGTAATAGCATCATAGCACTTCTCAAGCAACAACGCCACCAGTGCCTCGCCTAAGAGTCGCTGTGTGCGTATTGAACGCCGATCTGTTTTCTTCTGTTTCATCGTACTCCTGAACACTTTCGTTCGTTTGTCCGCTAGCGGAGAGTTTGCTCCTCTTGTTGGTTGCGGCAAGTAACGTTTTCTTGCATACTAGAAGCGAACAGTTTGTTCATTAGCGAATAGCATACTCAGTATAGCATGGAGGAATGGCAATGGCGAAGTATCAACACATATCTCCTGAGAACACTGGTCCCGTTACAACAGGACGAACCATTCACTGGGCCAACCGGTACGACCTCTTCGTTTCCCTGGTCATGCTGGGACGAGCAGCAACCTTTCGGCGGCATACTGCTGACCTGGCGCATCTTCAATCGGGAGAGAGGGTGCTCGATGTTGGATGTGGCACAGGCGACCTGACGCTTGCGATTGAGAAACAGGTCGGGCCGAATGGAAAGGTCGTAGGAATCGATGCGGCCTCTGAAATGATTACCTATGCGCGTCAGAAGGCAACGCGCCTGGGGAGTGTAGCAGATTTTCGTGTAGAGCCTGTCGAGGCTCTGTCTTTCGCAGATCACACCTTTGATGTCGTCATCTCCAGCTTGGCCTTTCACCATTTCCCCGCACCTCTAAAAGAGCAAGCACTGGTGGAGATACGCCGGGTACTCAAACCAGGGGGCAGAGTACTCATTGTCGATGCTCTGCGTTCCAGTCATCACTTCTTTCCTCATCCAGCCTTAAAGGTGGGAGTTGAGGATTTTCCCCCTCTCTTAAAAGATGCAGGTTTTCTTGACGTGCAATGGCAACGTGGCCCTTTGCCATTCATAGGAGTTGTGCGAGGACAAAAGGCATTGGAGGAGAGCGCAAAACGGTTCTAAATACAGGTCGTCTCGTCTTCAAGACCATGAAGCTTTCTAGGTTGCCCATCTACCGAGACACACTGATAAGTAGTGAGGAAGCATGTGTCGCAAACGTAACCCACACTTGCGGCAAGACACCGCTTATCAGGGTGCCAAGACCAAGCAGAAAAAGCGCGACGCGTAAGGGTTGCGCTTCTCGCTGGAGCGGTTTCTCTTGTGAAGCCTTCAAGTACAACGGGACCAGCACACGAACATAGTAAAAGAGAGAGAGTCCGATATTCAAGAGCATCACGACTGCTAACCAGACCCAGCCGCCTCCGAGAGCCGCATTAAACAGCAAGACCTTCCCGACGAAACTCCCAAACGGCGGAAAGCCTGCTAACGCGAGCATACAAATTGCTAATACGGCTGCTGACAACGGCAACCGTCGTCCGAGTCCCGCGAATTTCGTCAGGTCATCTGACCCTATTTGTCGCTCGATAGCATCCACCGCCAGAAATGCCCCCAGATTCATAAACAGATAGACCGCCAGATAAACGAGCATACCCGAAATCGCAAATGGGCTGCGCTGGGCTGCCGCTATCCCAACAAGGAGGTAGCCAACTTGCCCAATCGAGGAATAGGCGAGCAACCGTTTCACACTGTTTTGGCGCAAGGCAAAGACGTTACCAACGGTCATCGTGACCGCTGCCAAAACCGCAAGTAATTCTGCCCAATGCCCAAGATTGTGCGGAAAGGCGACATACAGAGTACGTAAGAGGATGGCTAGCCCTGCTGCTTTTGGGCCGACCGAGAGAAAGCCAGCAATAGGAGTTGGTGCGCCTTGGTATGCATCCGGTGCCCAGGTGTGGAACGGAACGAGTGTCACTTCAAAACCATAGCCAACCAGGACAAGGCAAAAGGCTGCAACAGTTGTGAACACAGGCACTGCTGGCAGTTTTATTGCCAGTTGTGGCAAGTCTAATGTCCCTGTGAGTCCGAACAACAGCACCATGCCATAAATCATCACAGCCCCTACCGCCGCCGAGAAGAGAAACATCTTGAGGGCGGCTTCCGTTGCCAACCGACTCTCTTTGGCTATCCCAATCAGAATATACGAACCAACCGTGACGAGTTGAATGAACAGTGCAATCAGTGCTAAGTTCTGGCTTGCCGCGAGGCACATGATACCAAGGCAAGTAAGCAAGAGGAGGGCTGGCACTTCACCCTCATGAGGACGGCCTTTAAAGTGGCTCTCGGTGGCAAGCAGCACGAAAGCCGTTGTGACGACAGCAAACAGCTTGAAGTACACCGCGAATTGATCCACGGCATAGGTTCCGATAAAAATCGGCTGAGGACGAAACCAGAGCATCAAGATACTCTCAACTGCGACCGCACCAAGTCCAATGAGGGCAATTGTTGTCGTAAGAAACTTCCGTGCTGGCGGGAGGTAAGGACCTAACGGGAGTAGGAGAAGCACGAGAATACCAAGCGTCATTTCTGGCACAATCGCCCAGAGTTCCATGCCACCTTGCATTGCGCCCATACTATCGTCCTCCTACTAAAAGACCTGGCAGACCAAGTGGTCCAATACTCAGTGCTGTCGTGATGATCGTGACGAGAGGACCTGGCACAATGCCGAGTACGATAATCAGGACCATGAGTGGAAGAAGGATTCCCAACTCCCTCGGTTTGAGTTGTGGCAGTTTTGCCCATTCCGGCGAGAGTTTGCCAAGCAGGACGCGTTGCAGCGTCCAGAGGAACATGGCAGTTGTCACCAGGATACCCAGGAGCATACCAAACGCTGCCCAACGATAGATACCAAGCGTTCCCAGCACAATCTGCACCTCGGCTGCGAAATGCGCGAGGGCAGGCAGGCCAAGCGAGGCAAACATGGACAATGCGAGAAGCGACCCATAGAGAGGGAGTACTGCCCATAGACCCGAGAGACGCGCGATTTCACGCGTCCCCGTGCGATCAGCGAGCATTCCTACCAGGAAGAAGAGCGCACTCGTCACGATACCATGTGCGATGAGTTGATAGGCAGCACCGCTTGCTGCTGCTGCACGGTCAGCCGGATTTGCAGAGAGAGCTGCTGCTACCGCGATTCCAAGCAACACGTAGCCCATGTGGTTGATACTGGTGAAGGCAATCAACCGTTTCAGGTCTGTTTGAGCCATCGCTACTGCCGCACCGTACACTGCTGAGACAACCGCAATTGCCGCGATTGGCACTGCCCACGCACTAAACGCTCCAGGAACCGTTGGGAGAGCCAGTCGAAGCAGACCATAGCCGCCAAGCTTGAGCAGCAAACCCGCGAGAATGACGCTTCCCTCGGTTGGAGCCTCTGTATGTGCATCGGGCAACCAGGAATGCAATGGAACGATGGGCAGCTTAATCCCAAAGCCGATGAGAAAGCCCAACAAAATGAGGAAAGCTCCTGCACTTGTGCCAATGAATGGTCGGGCGGCAATAATTGCTGGCAAATCGAAGGTATGGGGGTTTGTGCCCAGGTACAGGCCCAGGATGGAAAGCAACACGGCAAGACTGCCAACGCGTGTATAGAGAAAAAACTTCATCGCCGCCTGGAGTCGTTGTCCCTCATGTCCCCAGAGACCAATAATAAAGTACATTGGCACTAATGCAATCTCAAAAAAGACGTAGAAGAGCAAGAGGTCCATCGTGCTGAAGAAACCAATCAAGCCGGTCTCCATCACGAGATAGAGCGCGAAGTATTCTCGTGGTGCCTTGTCCTGCTTCCAGGCATACAGCACCACCAAAAAGGTCAGGAGCGCACTCAACAGAATCAAGGGCAAGGAAAGGCCATCGACGGCGAGGTGATAGCTCGAACCAAGTGTAGGAATCCAGGGCACGCGTTCCTCAAATTGCAGCGTTCCTCGTTGCCAGTTGAAGAGTGCGGCGAGGACAATGCCTACAACGAGTACGAGAGCAGAGGTGCCAATGGCAATCCAACGCTGGTCCTGTCGGTTCGGCGTGATATAAAGCAACACTGCCCCCAGCAGCGGCAGAAATATAATGAGTGATAACATGGCATTCCTATTTCCTTATCGTAGAACGGTCACGAGAACTGCGAGCGCAAGAACACCGAGTCCCCACATAAAAACCAGAAGTAAATAATTTTCAATACGTCCCGTTTGTAAGCCTCTCACTCGTTGACTAAATATCAGAATACTGTGCCCTATATCTCCTACTATGACATCAAAGCCACGAAGATCAACGCGCCCACTCGCCCGCACAAGTGCCATTGTTGCTCTGGCGAGAGTGCCCGCAAAAGCATCAAAGACACGGCGATCAATCCCTGCACAGGTCCGAATGAGGACAAGCAGTCCATTGACCGCGCCTCTATTGAGCGCATCAAAGACTCCATGATCGATGGTATCCAAGAGCTTGGTAGCACCTAGCCCGAGTTGCGCTATGAGGCGATAGAGTGCCTTGAAGCCAAATTCTCCGGCAAAAACAGGTCTGACCGTTTGTAGAACAGGCCAAACGAGCGCACTAGGCCAGATAAAGCGTGCCCATACACCCATCGCAACACCAATGACAGCGATAGCGAGCGTTAATACCGTTGCCGTTGGAGCATCGGGAACGTTCCCCCAAGCAAATGTCTGAGAGGCTGACCAAGAAGTGTTGCATTGACAAGCAGACCGAGAGGGATAAGTGCAGCCAATATGAGGATTGGTACGAGCAAACCACGCGTCGTTTCGTGAGCCTGCTGTGCTGTTCGCGATGGCACACCAAGAAAGACGAGACCAAAGGTGCGTGCGCTATACAGTGCCGTGAGCATACTAGCAACGAGTGCCACACTGAACAGTGGGGTATTCACTTGCCATACGGCAGCGAGTACAGGGTCCTTTGGTGGCAGAGCAAGCGTGACAGGCAAGCCAGCGAGTGCTGCCGCACCGAGCGCAAAGGCAAGAGCAGTCAATGGCATACGACGCAACAAGCCCCCCATATGGTCAAAGGTTGTATACTCATCCACCGCTCGGTCTACCGCACCTGCCGCAAGAAAGAGTGCTGCCTTATACAACGCTTGAGCTACCAGCAGGAGGACACCAGCAAGAAGGCTGCCACTGCCAAGTCCTACAAACATCAAGCCGATCTGACTCATCGTCGAGTACGCCAATGTGCGTTTCAGATCAGTTTCTACCAGTGCTGCCGCTCCTCCGAGCAAGGAGGTAAGCACACCAACCCACGCCACAACTTGAAGCGATGGGGAGGCAGCGAGAAAGAGTGGATATAACCGTGCAACCAGGAAGACGCCCGCCGCGACCATTGTGGCGGAATGCAGCAAGGCCGAAACGGGTGTCGGGCCTGCCATTGCATCAGGAAGCCATCCTTGAAAAGGTACTTGAGCAGACTTGCCAGCCGCTCCCGCGAAGAGGAGTAAGGCAATAAAGAGCAACAGTCCAGCCGGGATTTTCCCGTGCGTTGCCGCTGCGAGGACGAGATCAATACGTCCACTACCAACACTTCCAATGAGCAGCAAGACGCCTGCAAGCAACAAGAGGTCAGCAAGGCGCGTCGTAAAAAAAGCTTTGGTTGCGGCTGCAGATGCGGCATCGCGCTCAAACCAGAAGCCGATGAGCAGATATGAACAGATACCAACCAGTTCCCACGCAAGAAAGAGCGTGATGAGGTCGGCAGCAAGGACGAGTGTGAGCATAGAGCCTGCGAACAGACTGAACTCAGCGAAGAAACGTCCACGACGCGGCTCCTCGGCCATATAACTCGCAGCATAGATGAAGACGATCAGCCCGACGACAGAGACCAGCGTGGCGACAAGCGTACTCAAGGGATCGAGCCAGAGCGCGAGCGTCAATGTCCGTCCACCTACAGCAAGCCAGGGAAGTGAAACACTTGCCCTCGTTCCCTGTGCTGCTGCAATCAGGCCAAAGACCGAGACAATGGTGGCTCCCGCCATCGCAGCTACAGCGAATGCCGAGGCCAGCCGACCAAACCGTGCAAGGCCAAGAGTCAGCAACCCAAAGGCGACGAGAGGAAAGAGCGGTGCCAGCCAGAAGAGATGCATCCCAATCACTGCTTCAACTCCTCCGCTGTATCCACATTGGCGTTGCCGCGCTGACGAAAAACCATCATGACTAAGCCAAGTCCCGCCGCCATCTCAACCGCAGCAATAGTGAAGATAACGATAGCAAACACCTGAGCATCAAACTGGTCGGGGCGCACAAAACGCCAGAACGCCACCAGCGTCAGGATAGCAGCGTTCAGGATAATCTCAACACTCATCAATATCATCAAGGAACTGCGTTGCGAAAGGACTCCGGCGACGCCGATACCGAAGAGAATTGCGCCAACAAGAAGATAGGGAAGCAGTCCTGGACCGCCACTGCTCGTAAGCCAACTCATGACTGACCTCCTCTTTGTGCATTCGCAACGACGGTTTCCTGAGCAGGGATGAGGGTCATCCCACACTTGGGACACGTCCCTGGTCCCTGTTGTTGCACCTCTGGATGCATAGGACAGGTATACATGGAGGCGCCATCACTTTTTTCGGGTTGCGTTGTTTGCGGCTGTTGGATTGTGGCATGTTCGCGTTTGGCAAGCAGCACCGCACCAGCGATGCCTGCCAGAATCAGTAAGGCTGCCCCCTCAAAAGCAATCATGTAGCGCGAGAGGAGGAGTTCACCAACGACGCGCGATGCATCTTGTGTTGGAGCAGCCCCTGCAGGGGGCCAGGGTGTAAGAATGAGGAGTGCAATAAGCACGATTGCCGAGATGACACCAAGTACGATTGCCCACGGGAGTTGTGCTGTTGACATTGCCATATCCACCATCATGTCGTAATTTTGGCGTGGCGTCATACCACCCATGTCCATGCCAGCCATAGCATGCCCGTCCATGTCCACCTCTTGACCGTCTGTAGTTTTCGTCGGTATGTGCATAGCATGCTCGTCCATATTCATGCTCGACATGCCTTGTTCGGATGTCATAGGTGTCGCCATGTCATTGTTCGCATCACTCATAGACATCTCATGATTGTCCTGATTGTCGGGCTGATCCAAACCCTTTTTCGCGATGAGAGTCATGCCGCACTTCGGGCATGTTCCCTGATGATCCTGTTGGATTTCGGGATGCATCGAACACGTATACATGTGTGGCTTGTCCTCCTGTTGCTGACTCTCCTGCGGCTCATCCTCTGGCGGCGGTGAACCCGATGGCATATGCATAGAGAAGGCTCCTGGGCCGCGCATATGCATGTCTCGCTTCATGCCCCACATCATCTCGCCGCCTGGATCCATCATCATCATCACCATGAACAGCACCATCGCCAGCATGCCGCCGACGTTCATCATCACTTGAATGGCCGCTAACAGATCAGCATCCAAGAGAATGAACAGGCCAGCTAATGCGACAAAACTCGCCATCAATGCGAGACCCGCTCGATACATGCTCATCGTGATAATCATGCCAGCCGCTGTTACAATGGCAATCAATGCAAGTGGCAGAAAGATAATCCACTCAAGAATTCCATTCATTCGTCACCTCCCGACCGGAATGAGCAGTGTGAGAATGCCGACCAGGGTAATATTGAAAAGACTAGCTGGCAACAGGATTTTCCATGACAGTGTGAGCATCTGGTCATGCCTCAACCGAGGGAAAAAGCGTGCGAGCCAGAGGACTAGCGCAGATAATGCAAAGGTCTTAAGGACAAACCAGAGCGGCCCAGGCAACAGAGGACCTTGCCAGCCACCAAAGAACAGCACCACGCCCATTGCCATGACTAATAAAAAGATGGCATCGAGCGCGATTTTGAACAGCAGCAAACGCGCCCCGGAGTATTCCGCGAATGCTCCTCCCTCAAGCTCGCTGCCCGCTAGCGCACTATCGAACGGATGGCGAAAGGATACGAAGAGTGCTGCGAACACATAGATGAGCAGCCCCAGCGGTTGCCAGACCACAAACCAGAGTCTTGCTTGTACCTCGACGATACGCTGCGTCGAGAGCGATTGCGCCGCCATGACAGGCCCAATGGCCGCGAAACCAATGGGAACCTCGTAACTAATCAGGTAAGCAGCCGCACGGAAGGTTGCGAATAGTCCTTCTTTTGAATTCTGGCTCCAACTCGCATTCATCATAGCAACCACAAACGGGCTGAGCAACACGATGAAGTAGAAAAGTCCAATGGATGGATTAAACCCGATGAGATGTGGCCCCAGTGGAATGACAAGAGCAACAAGCGCGACAACCGCAAGAGCAATCAATGGAGCTGAGCGGAAGAGAAAAAAGTCTGCACCTCGTGGTATGAGGTCTTCCTGACGAAGCAGTCTTGTCGCATTGGCAAGCGGTAAGGTCAGGGCAACGCCAAATCTGCGAAAACCCAGGTGTAGCACGTGTTCCATGACAGCAATGCAATAGGTCCCGAGAAGTAACCCAAGCAAGACCACAAGAGCGGTCAGAAGTGTATTCATTATCCATCTACCTCCGCCATCGCCAGATCAAGACTTGCCAGGATCACCTCTGCATCGGCAAGTTTTTGTCCAACGAGTAACTCAGGAAGGAGTGTGAGCAAAGAGGCAGATGGGCGTTGCCATTCAACCCGTGTAGGTCCCTGACTTTCCTCACCACCTTGACTGACAAGAGACAAGCCGAGAGTCCCACGCGGTCCTTCCACTGTGACCCGCGCTTCTCCTTCGAGTACATCCCAACGAGGATCCTGTTGAAGATGTAAACCTGCGGGGATCTGCGTTGTTATCGTTTCGACAGCTTGCTGTACATCGTTCACCGCAGCTTGTAGACGTGTTATGAGGCGACTTTGCACATCACCAGTGCCATGCTCACTTGCAGCATAGACGGGGCCGCTTCCTATTCCCTTGTCCCTAAGAGAGTGAGTGGGAAGGGTGCCAATGCCTCGTATGCGAAGTGCAAGGCCACGATTCTGCTCAACATAATGCTGTACATGAGGAAGCATGTTCGCAACCTGCCTGAGTTGTGCAATGGTGGCGGCGTTTTGGCTCCCTACGATGTTTGTAGGAACGTATTGTGGGAGCATCCACTCGGAAGGGTGCATCTGCCAGAGGGAGGAAACACCCTCTGCCAGATCACGAACACAGCGATAAGATCGTTCAGCGAGGGGGGCATCATCAATCAAGCGAGCAAAACGCACGAGCCACCAGAGCGTGTTTTGTGTTCGTTCAAGTGCGAGCGCAAGTTCACGATATGTCTCTAGTTGCGCGGATGGTTGCCATCCTTGTAGCTCTTCAAGCGCACGTACATAGGCAAGCTGACCGGCGAGAGGGGCGAGTGGGTCAACGTGACGGGCGAGCCTCAAACCTTGCTGCCAGTTGCTCTGCATCATGGCAGAATCGATGCCGCGATAGGCGTACTCTGTTTCCATCTGCACGGAAAATACCTGCTCTCCGTCGCAGATGAGAAAGAGGCGCAGAGGTCCAGCAGTCCATGCTTGCAGAGGTCCCAAACTCAAGACTGCTAGTTCGGTTGCCATCTCTTGATCCTGCTTTGCGGGAAGTTGAATGGTCGTCTCCTCCTGTCCAAGTGTTTCGTTAATGCTCATTTCAGCCCACTGTTGAGAAGAAAGAGCTGAGCGAAGAACCTGCTCAATTGATGTTGCTGGGGCATGATGCGCCCCTGGAAAGAGAGCATCTAGGAGTGCAAAGTTACCTTCTGGAAAAGCAGGACGTTCGGTTGGTGAACCACCAACGATGAGTACATGGGCAGGATGCGCGAGAGCTTTTGCCAGTGTGACCACTGCTGGAGCAAGCTTCTGACTTATCGGCTCTACAAGAATAAGCAGGTCGGCCTGACGAGGAGAAGAGACCTGTTGCAAATATGGGTTTCTGCCTGCAAGGTCTGCAAGAAGATTCGCTCCTGCTCCACCATCAATACCAATGTAGTAATGTACGCTCTGACGCATTCGGCTCAGCAAGCGAGAACGTGTTTTTAGGGTTGATCTATCGCTCCCAATCAAATGCCCCCTCCTTCCAGGCAAAGAAGATTGCCGAGGTGAGAATGGCAACGAAGACAAACATATCGAAGAATGCGACCAACCCGACCTCTTTATAGGCGACCGCCCACGGAAACATAAAAACCATCTCCATATCGAAAGCGACGAAAAGTAAGGCCAGGATCGCATACCGTAAGCGGAACTGGACCCATGTCTTATGTCCTGTCCGACCGCCATGTTCTGGCGCCGGATTCTGCTTAGGTGTTCGTGTCGCTGGTCCCAAGAAGCGATTTATGAGCAACGCGACTAGACCAATGAGGAAGGCAAACAGTAGCATTACGGCTGCGATGACATATTGAGTACTGATATTATCGGTCATGGTACGCATCTCCTTTGTATAAATCTCAAATATAGACACGTTTGAGCATTCAAATATGATGAGAGAAATTTCTGCTCTCTGAGGTAAAGTCCTGCTTATCAAACATACATTCGATTTTATTATATACCCCCGAATGGGAGTTATAGCAAGAATACAGCATAGCGCAACAACGTGTAGAGATGAAACGTGTCCTGGCAAATAAGAAAGGTACACGAGGGAAGTTCCTCTACCAGGAGAACAGAGTCTTTGGGTAGTAACTCCCTTGTGTACCCTTACTACACATCTACCTATTTCGCAACAGTGTACCCTGCGTCATCCAGCACTTCCTCAATCTTCTGCATCGAAACCTGATTGGGATCATAGCGGAAGTGTACGGTCTTCGTAGGAATATCGGTATTGACTGACTCTACACCCGGAAGTGTACCCAGTGTTCCATTCACCGTCTTGACACAATGTTCGCAACTTACGTCGGGAACGGAAATCGTTGTTTCTTGTAGATTTGCCATAGTATTCTCCCTTATTCTCAATCGTACTAATAGTTTCCTACTAGGTGATAGAGCTATACCAACTCCGCGGCGATAGCCTTTTCATTCCCAGCAGTAAGAGCTTCTTTCCCTTACCCATAGGGTAGGGGTATAAAGAAAATATAGCACAGAACAATGGAAGATGCAAATGTTGAAGTGTTCATCTCATAAAAATAGTATTATAATGTGCATGTGACAATTGTATTGCAAGAGGAGTGCTTATCATGTCTAACTTTCTCCCTGCACTTATTATTAATCCTGGCGACCCTCTCTTTATCGGGGCTGTTTTCGGCTTTATCCTCGCTGTTCCAATCGCGCTCTTTCTCGCATATTGGATAAGCGATGTCAAAAAGAAGATGGCAGTTGTTATCGGAGCGTTTATAGGTTCATTTGTTGGTCTCATCGGTGTACTTAGTTGGGTTGATACCCTTGTTTTCTCAACGCCTCTCCCAAGAGCAGATGGAGTTTCCACCTTCTTTAGTACCATTTTCCTCTGCTCGGTATTAGGTTTGGTTGGGGCCATGCTTACCGATTTGTTCGTTGCACGTAGAACGGCCCACGATTATCGTAGAGAAATCTAAGTGTGTCGGCATGCTAGCTACAAAAGATCAACTCGTACATCAACATTTCGTAGGCATATACGATGGAATTACAAAGAGCAGGGCTATAGTCATCAAACTATAGCCCTGCTTTTTGTAATATGCCACCCTCCAAAGGGCAGTATGAATGTGTGTTATTTTTTCACGGTAACGGGAAGTTTCATTCCTTGCTCGTAGTGTCCAGGAAAATGACAGGAAAACTCAAGGCTTGTAGCTGCACTCGATGCTGGGAAAGTGTAATCAATGGTTTGCGTTTCACCAGGGTTGATATTGGGAATGTGGGTAAGAGCCATTTTATCCATTTGATTCATAGGCATATTGCCCATAGCCATTGGTTGCATCACCATGAATTCATGTGCGGTCTTGCCACTATTGGTTACGACGAAGTGATAGTGAGTTTCCACAGTAAAGGTCGTCGTCGAAGAAACAACCTTGTACTCAGAGAGTGTCACTTGAACATTTTGAGAGCCTGAGGACGCACTTCCTGCCGAGGTCCCTGTCGATGAGATACTTCCATCGCGGGAACAAGCTGCTAAGACGAGCATGAATACAACAACAAGGAATCCAAAACCGAATCGATGTTTCACGATATCTTTCCTTTATACGTTGACAGAAGCTTTCTATCGGTTTCCCGCTAAATTATACAATTGCACGAGTTCCTCGATCACAGCTTCCCCTCTTCCATCCGCGATACCTTCAGGCACACAGGTATGCAAATGATTCTCCACCAGAAGACTTTCTAGCTTTTCAATGGCCTTACGTACAGCGAATGTCTGGTGGAGGATATCGACACAATATTTGTCTTCTTCGATCATTTTGCGAATACCGCCAAGGTGTCCCTCGATATATTTTAAGCGTTTCAGTACATCTTGTTTGTCAGCTTGCATATGTATTCTTCCTTCTTTATACAACCCCCTGGGTAGGGGTATGATATAAATATATCACATTGTGATCTCAAGTGCAAATGAAAACAAGCTGCCTCACACCTTTTTAGATCCCTTGCCAATCAGTAAACGGTATGGGATGAACGTCGGGACTGTTGTACAGGATCACAACGGTTTCTTGATCGGCTAAAGGAAGCGAGCGCGGATCACCTGTATAGGTGGTACGCGTCCCCTTTGCATCAAAAATCTCGAATATGAGGCTGTTCGTCCCGTCACTCTGATTGTCGGCAACTTGGGTACGACTGAGTGGTTGCCCCCAGATGTCGAAAAACTGCCCAAGCGCGTAGGTCTTCTGGTCGGGTGCTTCCACATGGATAATGTTGTTGGTGGAATGTGTGTGTAAGGCGTACAAACAGGACGACGCAGTGTTGATGCCGATATTCACAGGTATCTGGCTTTGTGTCCCATTGACATAGAGCTTGAGAGCCGTATGGATATGTGTTACTGCTCCTTCATTCGTATTGCATGAGATACCATCAATTGTCTTGGGACCTGTACTGCTACTGCTCGCGTTATGTATGACGAAAGCGAGAAGAACAGCGAAAAGAGCACCTCCACAGAGAATAAGACCAAAGTATATGATGCGTCGATTCCGCTTTTTTCGCTCTTGCTCACGTTGCAATGTTTTATTTCGCTGTTGTCGTTGCGTACTACGTGTCTCGTGCCGTTCGCTTTGTTTCTTGGTTACTGAACCTTTACTCATCTTCTTCTTGCTCATTCTCTGTATTCAACGGAGTAGACGAACGTAACTCGTGTTTTATGGAGTATACTATTGTTCTTCTTGTCAATATATTGGATTATAGCGAATGAGTATACCCTTTTCAAGGGTACTACCCTCAGAGGTAGACATGAACGTCAGTGACCGAGTGCAAAGGAGCGTTAAAAACCAATGAAGGCTACAACGCCAATTGCAATAAGAAAACGCCAATCACTGCCCCTCCTCTCTCATTTCTCAGTAGTATGCATTGATCTGTTCTGCAGGCTGCTTGAGTTCTATCGGCTCGTAGCAGAAAACTGGTAGCAGAAACTGCTCTTCGCTGTGGGGAAGAACTTTCCCTTTGTCTCTTTTTTGTTCAGAGAGAGTGGGCACAAACAGAAATGGTACGCGCACACTGGCGGCAGAAACGCATCACAGGTCACATGAGGGCGCACATTGCATGTAGTTGCAGTTTCGAGCATAGTGGGCTACAGAGACTCTTTTCTTCGTGTCTTGTCGAGGAACTACTTGACAGAAATAAGTTTATGACGTACTATCTGCATATGTGTTCACATAGATACGTATCTATTTCATTCATTCCCCTTTCAGTGAAGAGCAATGACTCTCGATATGAGCAAGAAGAGAACGTGGGAGTTGTCTGAGTGCGAACACACGACGAGCAGGGAAAGGATGGATGAGAGAAACATGTCACATCTAACGGAAAAAAGTGAAGAAACAGCCTATCACCCTACCCCTATTGATCCAGAGAAGGTTGCAGAGCTTCAAGCGTCGGCCCCTTCGGAACACCTGATTGCTCTCGTGGCCGCAACATTCCAGGCTCTTGGAGACCCGACACGTCTGAAAATCCTCTACGCGCTCTCGAAGAACTTCTGTTGTGTGCGCGATTTAGCGATTTTCGTTGGGGCTTCAGAGTCTGCCGTCTCTCATCAGCTTCGACGGTTGAAAGATCGGCACTTGGTGACACAACGACGCGAGGGAACCACGATTTATTACTCATTGCATAATAGTCACTTAGCCGTGCTCTTCCGTGAGGCAGAATATCATGCGGATCATGTCTATCAGAACCTTCCTGACCATCAGTCTTCGTGAGGTGAGGAGTGTCCACGTCCTCCCCCTGCTTCTTTTTCTTTGTATCTGCATATATGAATAGATAGACAGAAAGTAGACGTTCATGGTAACGTCATCGGCTTCACGGTTTCAAGCAGCATGTGTCACTTGTGTACGAGGTAGGCAACGCTTTGTCGGACGCTACCGTGACTTTTTGCTTAATCCCGGCACCATTTTTACCTTGGTCAGTCTCGTTCTGCTTATCATTGCAGCCAGTGTAACCCCGGATGGACTGATTACTTCGGCTCATGCTCACGCTGGGCTGTATCTGGCGTCGGCCCTCGTTGGCTCGCTCTATATCTGGTGGTCAGCCTTCAAGGGTATCCGTGAAGGCGACTTTACTGCCGACATTCCCGTCTCCCTCGCCACTATTGCCTCCCTTCTCATTGGACAATATTCTGCCGCCGCCGTTGTCGCAGTCCTCTTGCTACTGGGTGGCATGTTGGAAGAATTCGTGTCTGCTCGCGCGGGCAATGCCCTGGATGCACTCGCGAAACTCCTGCCTGACCAGGTAACGGTTCGCAGGAGTGGCGAGGATATCGCCATTCCCTTAGCGCAGGTGCAACGTAATGATCTCGTGCTTATTCGCTCGGGAGAGCGTATCCCTATTGATGGCGTGATTGCGTTGGGAACTGCGTCCGTCAATCAAGCTGCCATCACTGGCGAGAGTTTGGCGGTTGAGAAACAACGAGGAGATACGGTCTTTGCGGGGACACTGAATGAACTGGGTGCTCTGGAAGTGCGGACGACGAACGTCGGTGAAGAGACGACCCTTGGGCAGATTCGCCGCATGGTCGAGGAAGCGCAGGAACAAAAGGCTCCTATCGAGCGCATCCTTAATCGTTACGCCAAGTTCTATACGCCCGCAGCGATCCTGCTTGGAGCAGTCGTGTGGTGGTGGAGTGGAGATATCCTACGTGCCATTACCATTCTGATTGTCTTCTGTCCGTGCGTTATGGTTCTCGCCACACCAACAGCCCTCGTTGCCTCAATTGGCAATGCTGCCTTACGAGGAAGCCTCGTCAAGAAAGGTGCGACCATCGAGGCATTGGCAAAAGTGAATGTGGTAGTGTTCGATAAGACTGGAACCCTTACCTTTGGGCTGCCCAAGCTTACTGCTATCCAGCCTTTGGGACAGATGAATGAAACTGAGGTCCTTCAGCTTGCTGCTCGTGCGGAGAAGCTGAGTGAGCATCCGTTAGGGCGTGCTGTGGTTCAGGCAGCTCTTGCGCGTGATCTGACCGTTCCTGATCCAGAGGTGTTCACGGTATTACCAGGGCTGGGGGTCCAGGCACACATTCAGGGTGATAAGGTGGTCATTGGCCGACCACGGCTGCTCTCTGAGCAGGGCATCGTTCTTGATCCAGAGGTGTCAGCCCGTGCAACCAATCTCGCCGCCGTTGGACGCACTGTGATTCTGGTCGCATGCAACCGCCAGGTGGTCGGGATGCTTGTGCTGGAAGATACGCTGCGACCAGAATCTCGCGAGGTCATCACACGCCTCAAGAAAATGGGCATCCGCACGGTGCTGATCACTGGAGACAACGCTGTGACTGCTGAGCGCATTGCAGGAGAATTAGGCATCAGTGACGTTCATGCAGAAGTGTTCCCAGCGCAGAAGGTGGAGATCGTCAAGCGGCTCCAAGCTGAGAAGTTCAATGTTGCCTTTGTTGGAGATGGTGTCAACGATGGACCGGCACTCGCGACCGCGAATGTCGGTGTGGCAATGGGATTAGGTGGCACCGATGTCGCGATTGAGACAGCCGAGATTGCCCTCTTGTCGGATGATTTGGCGAAACTCCCCCATCTCTTGAGTCTCTCGCGTCAAGCAATGCGGGCCATCGCGCAAAACCTGATCTTCTCATTAGGTGTGCTGGCAATTGCGGTTGGGCTTGCCATTCCAGGCATCCTCTCACCAGTGACAGGCGCACTCTTGCATGAACTGTCTTCAATTCCTGTGATCGCCAACTCCGCCCGTCTGATTGGTCTGCAAGATCGTGACAAGGAGTAAGGAAAGGAAAGAACTATGTATGCACCATCACTTCTGTTGCTTCTAGGAGCAGCCGCAACGGTTGCTATCCTTCATTCTATCCTACCCGATCACTGGGTTCCGCTTGCCGTCGTTGCACGAGCGCAGCACTGGAGCATCATGCGGGTTGGGCGAGTGAGTACCCTTGCCGCTGCTGGACACATCATTGCTTCCTTGATCCTTGGAGGCATCCTTGCGCTCATTGGTCTTCAGTTTCAGCGTGAGCTAGATACGCAACAAGGACATATTATTGGTGGAGTCCTCGTGCTGACGGGAGTTGGTTTCTTGATCTGGGGACTGCTGGGTAGAGGACATAGACATCGGCATGATAATGGAGAACACACGCATACCCATAGTTTCAAACGTGGACAGCCGCATGCCGAAACGGGTGAGCAGAGAGAACACGACCACGATCATTCCCATGAGCCTGTACAGGAAACCAAGAAACCTACGAGGCAGCAAACGCTCGTAGGAAGACTCGCCGCCATTGCCGTCCCCTTCGGAGTCGCGGCTTCTCCTGACCTCACCATTTTACCTGTTGCTTTGGCGGCGAGTGCGCTTGGATGGGCAGCAGTTGTGAGCGTTCTAGGGGTCTTTGCCGTGCTGACCCTTGCGACATTTGTTGGACTCACGGTACTTGCAACACTGGCGGGCTATCAAATCAAAGGGGCTTGGCTCGAAAGCAATGCCAATACCATTACATCGCTCGTTCTCATTGCTATTGGAGTCGTCGCGTTTATCGGCTTTTGAGGAAGGCGTCTCTTGAGGTTCTATTCCTCTTCTTGTGTCTCTTGCAGGAGACGTGCAGGGAAAACAGTTTGATGCTCTTGTGAGGAACAAGCCAAGAAGAAACGCCTCTACGGAGAAGAGAAAGAGGAGCTATGAACATTGTGAAGCCACCGGAGGCAGTTTCAATCATGGTAATTGCTGCCCATCCTGATGACATCGAGAGTTGGTGTGCTGGAACACTTGTACAGGCGATTGATCAAGGGGCAACTGTTCATTTGCTCTTGGTCACATCTGGGGAGCATGGGTCAAGTGACCCCGCGATACAGGAACAGGAGGTTGCTGTTCGTCGAGAAGAAGAGGCACGCAAAGCGGCAGATATTCTTGGTATTGCAGAGGTCGTGTTTTTGCACTACCCTGATGGAGACGTGGAGGACACGCATGCGCTACGGGCCGATCTCGTAGCATGGATTCGCCGTTGGCAGCCGTCCGTTCTGTTCACCCATGATCCAGAGCATCCGTATCCCGCTTACCTCTGTCACCGAGATCACCGCATGGTCGGTCGCGCTGCCCTCGATGCCGTCTACCCGTTAGCTCGTGATCATCTGGCATTTGCAGAACAGGTGCGTGCAGGACTTCATCCACACAAGGTCCACGAAGTCTGGCTCTTTGCCAGCAACACTGCCAAGACCTACGTGGACATTACCTCTGGATTTGAGCGCAAGCTTTCCGCACGACTTGCCCACACGAGTCAGACTCCTGACCCTGCTGCGCTTGTAGCAGGCTGGCGAGAACGTTCGGCGTCCATTGGGAAAGAGGCAAACCTCGCGCTTGCCGAGGCATTTACGTGGCTTGAGCTTGACTGAGGGGAACTCGTGAAGAAACAGGAAGCTGAGTCTCTCTCATCGACCTTCGTTTGTACCACACATGAGCGTGCATCTCGGTTCTGCTTGCTGCGCTGGTTGTCTCCAACTATCGCATGTTGTACCCTATCGACAAAATGGCACGTAGAGACCCAATATGATGTAAGTAGGTGACTAGTGAGGTGCTGTGTTCAGGAGTCCATCCCGTCAGCACTTCACGCTGATCTGGAGGCATGGACTGGCTGCATTGCGTGTGCTTTGGAAGAAGAAACCTATCGTGAGTTGCTCCACGCAGCAGGGTTTACACAGGTCGAGTTCAAGGTGACTCGCCGATATTCGATTCCCGATTTGGCTGAAAGTGGTGCGTGTACCTCTCTTACCACCTTAACAGAGGCAGAGGTAGGTGCGTTTAAAGGAAAGTTTGTCAGTGCGTTTATTCATGCGTGTAAGCCGCATGATGCGTAAGCGTTCCTCAACGTGAATCAGGTGAAGAGAATGTTCCATAAGCATCTTCTCCTTCACAAAAATGCTATAGGTACGATACCCGTAGACAGTATCCATTCATGAGCTTTTTAGGAGCCTGGAAAAAATGAAATTGCCGGGTATTTCTTTAGCGAAGCTTCCCACGCAGCCGCGCGAAGTGGTTCGTATTGAGTTCTACCACGACATCACCAACATGAGGCACGTCTGTATACACCGCTTGGCGGACCTCTTCAGCCAACGCCGATCCCTGAGCAACCGTCAAGTGAGGCTCCACCTGGATACTCAGTTCTACGAGGACATCACTTCCATGCTCACGCCCAGTTGCCGCAACCACTGACACCCCTTCAACTCGGTTGGCAGCAACCCGCACCGCTTCAAGCGTCTTGGCATCCAGATTATGATCGAGCAGTTCGTGACTGGCTTTCATCCCAATCTGCACCGCGTTGAACAAGATAAGAAAGGCAATCACCAGTCCTGCGATTCCATCCATCCGCGAATTGCCGAACTGGGCTGCGATGACGCCAACAATGACCGCGAACGAACTCAAGACATCAGCTAGGTTATCACGAGCATCCGCTTGGACGGCCTGCGACTGCACCTTTTTGCCAATGTGCATCTCAACCCACACCACGACCAGCTTGATCACCAGCGTCCCAATCGCAACCCACAGCGCGAGGAGTGAAGGCTCAGGCGTGCCGACAAGGATTTTTTGAATCGAGTCCCATCCAAAGAAGAGACCCGCTCCCATCAGAATGAAGGCTGATGCAATCGCCGCCAAGACTTCTGCTCGGTCATGCCCATATGGATGCGTTTCATCGGCTCCACGACGGGCATAGAACAGAGACGCCAAAACAAGGACGTTGTTGGCAACGTCGGCCCCAGAGTGACCGGCATCCGCAAGCAAGGCCACCGAACCAGATGCCAGACCCGCAATCACTTTCACGACCACAAGCACAAGGTTTACCACTAATCCAAAGAGCGGTCCCCAGACCGCCTGGGCAAAACGTTGTGCTGCTGTAGGGGAAAGAGGAACATCTCATTGCCCATGTCGGGAACTGCTTTCATCAGTAGAGGTATTCTGTTGCGGAGAGGAGAACGATGGTGCTGTTCCTTGCAATTTACTTGTCTTTTTCTCAACGTCTTTCATAGTTCGTAAAAGCTTTCTTATATTTCTCTATATACGTTCCCTTGCAGACACATTTTATACGTCTTATTTTCTTTCATCAAATGTTCTCTTTCCCAGTTACTTATGAGGCGAAACCATTGCGAGTCTTCTTGGGAGAAGGAGATTTATCCTAATGGCCTCCGTTAGGGTTGTGCGGATGCGGCGGTAACCATGCAGCCGCTCCGCTTCTGGGAGTTCTATCGATGGAATATCTTCAACGGACCACAACTGACGCCGACCGACGTTGGGAATAATGGGTCACAGGTCGGTTACACCACTGCACAACACGATTCCCTCATCCCATGAGCGATCAAAGGATGGCTCAGCGGTGGGTGCGGAGAGGAGAGGAACGTGAACCTCCTCAAGCACTTGGCGCACGAGAGCTATTTCTTGCGACTCAAAATATCCAGGAGCAATCCAAATATCCCATGCGTCAAGTGCGTATGCCGCAAGCAGACTTGCCGCCATCATCTCCCGAACAGAACGATGAGCGCACAAGAGCAAAAGACGTTTACGAGCTTGACTCATGCTGTGGCTCCTTCTTAAGTTATACTGTAGCTGGTAGTACACCCCTCTGCCGCCACATCTAGGAATATTCTTGAACACGAGGTGTTTCACCACTTTAAAACAAGGTCAAAGGATAACATTTCATGAGTACCAATACAATAACCACATGGATACTGAATATGCTCAGCAAAATACTGAGTACCACTACCTTCGTCCCAAGAGTGTTTTTCTGAGAAGATGTCGTCTGTACCTTTGAGGAAGACGAAGAAAGCAATCGTGCGATCCGTCCGTGGAGCGGTTCTTCCCTTTTGATAAGGGATTGTGCAACACTTGATACTGCAAACGGTGGTTCTGCGACGATATTCTGCCACACTTTGGCGAGTGCGCTTGCCAAAGCAAGTGGCCTTTGCGTCACACGAACCGCCATATCATCACACGCCAGTTCTTTCTCGCGTTGCAGTTGTTGGTATGCAGTCTGACATGATGGCAAATAAAAGAAGGCATCGCGGAGAATCATGGAAAGCCAGACCATCAGATAGTCGCGACGTGCCACATGTTCCAATTCATGAGCCAGCACTGCTTCGAGTTCTCGCAGGTCGAGGTGTTCAACCATCCACGTTGAGAGGATGATTGTTGGTCGGAAGATGCCATAAGTGAATGCAAGTGGTTGATTACGAAGACAGAGGAAGACACGAGGGGGAATCGCATGTACTCGCTGGGCTAACACGTCAGCGAGTGCTTGAATATCGGAGCGAACGAAGATCGTGTTATGGGTGACTACTCTTCGCATGAAAAGCAGTCGTAGGAATCCCAGGCAGATCGCGCCCAGTGCAATCGCTCCCATTCCAAGCGGTATCATAGGACCAAGCAAAACATCCCAAAGAGGATATCCCATGAGGCACAGGCTACCAAGAAAGTGATGGAGTCCACCGACACCTAAGCCGAGCAGGACACTAGGCATCGCCAGTACGGACAACTGAACTCTTCTCCGCTGGGACCAGCCTTGAATGTCGCGAAGGACATACAGCAGGAGTGAACTCCCATCAACAATGAGGAGAATACTTGCAAGGTTCAGCACAACATGCACTATTCGGCCTCCTCAATGGCTCGACGCTGTGCAATATCATCGACGAGTTGTTCCGCTCGCACGGCTGCTTCTCGACCTGACAAGGTATTAATCTCTTGTCGTGTCGCATCGGCAAAACTCACAAAGAGGTCTTCGAGAATACGACCGATAAAGCGTGAAATAAACTCCTGTTGTGTAAAGTTTGGATAGTAAATATACGCTTGATCGTGTTTCTCGACTCGAAGCAAATGCTTCTTTGCTAAGCGCGTCATCGTATTCATGACGGTTGTATACGCAATGCGTCGTCGCTCATACAGAACCTCGAAGACATCACGCACCATCGTTCCATGTGCGGCTGGGCGTTGCCAGATAAACTCCATAATCTCAGCTTCAAGGTCTCCAAGAACCTTGCGTATCCCTGGGCGATCTGGTCGAAACGTACTAATGTCGGGTTCAGTATTCATAGTACAGTATATCCTTGACAAGAGTATCTAGCTGCTATGTAGCGTAGAAAGAGACGCGGAACAATTCGTGTTGGTAGTATAACCAACGCTCATACAATTGTCAAAGGTACCACTGTCAGTGGTCAATTGTGTAAAAAGTGTTGTATAACAAACCCAGCTAGATGATGCTAGCTACGTCTGTTGCATATGAAGCAAGAGACCGAATAGCCGAAAAGGGGGTGTATCAGTATGAACAAACGTTCTGTTGCTCACTCTCCTCCAAACAAGAACTCAACACCTTCCTACTCTATTTTTTTAGGATTTCGTTGCTTGCAAGCATCTGGTCTATTGCCCGCTTGACTTGCTCTGGATTGTTCGATTCTTTGCCCATTTGATAGGCGAACAGTGAACGACTGATATGGTCTAAGAAGAGGTGAAAGCTTTTTAATTGTTCTGACGCCTTGTTGTATAAGTAGCCAAATTGCCCTACCCCTTGTAAGATGGTCGAAAGCACTGTTCCACACACTGGAACAGGTTGTGTTGCAAAAAATCTCTGAGGAACAGAATGGGCGGGATGTCCCCTTTCTTCTTGCGCTTCGGCTGCCACTCCAAAGAGACTGGCGATGAACGCCACCTGACCTGTGACGTCTCCTTTGTTCA
>JAABUX010000871.1_pt1 | contig 48212 bp, 45 predicted proteins | sample 5561851 | NCBI WGS metagenome assembly JAABUX01 (sample SAMN10711883, study PRJNA513361) | rock metagenome | isolation source: Antarctica rocks | place: Antarctica: Victoria Land, Richard Nunatak red sandstone | collected 2016-01-03 | reverse complement strand
GAAAATCCTCAAATAGGCTTGATAAGGCGCGACTCCGATGTTTCTGCTTTCTTTGCGTCGATTTTGAGGGATCCGGCAATTAAAACCCAGTTAAGTAATTGGTCTTCGATCCTGGAATCTCTTGAAGGGTCCTAAAAGTCTCATTGTCTTTTGAAATACTTTTAGAAGACAATTGATATGCAATAGCTGCCGAGGCTGAGCTAAACGGACTGTCCGAAAGGTTTGCTCGCGTAGATAAACGACGCGAACTTTCTGACGCTCGCGAGCCTGTCGTCGAGCGGCGTAGACATGCGCTCCTCTCGATCGTCGTGCTGCTCATCAGGCTTTTGATGGCAGCAGACGCACCGGCACCGATCACGATGTCGGCGCTCAGCACGACCATCTCCGGCATTGCGCTCGATTCGCCGTGGAAGGCAAAGCTGTACGTATTCGCACGGGCGCATTTTTACAATCCGGCGTGGGGATGGAGCATAGCGAACGTGACTATTGCCTCGCGGAAGGCTTCGCGCACGATGACGGTCTAGAGGTGCACGCCGACGTGCTTTTCGCCGCGGCGATGCTGCACGATATGGCGGCGTTCGCGCCATATGACTAGTACCCGAAAGTCGAACATGGTGACGTTGCCGCCGAAGAGAGCGGAGCCTCTTGCGCCAGGTGGGCTTTCCGATCGAGGAACTTTTGGGAGTCCAAGCTGCTGAACGTGGGCACATGTTCTACTCCGTCGCGACGGCACCCGAAAGCGATCGAGCTGCACGACGCCGATTCCGTCGACTTCCGCGGCGCGATGGGCGAGACGGGGATGCTCGCGCTTATGGGTGAGTCCGCGAGTGACGTCGGTGGCGCGGTGTAGTCACTCGCCATGTTCGCGGACACGATTCCTTAGAAGCTGATCACGAAGTCGGCGCGGGGCCGTGGGCGCCAGCGCGCCGAGATAACGCTTCTGACGAGCTTGAAGGCAGAATCGTTCGGCGGCATTTGTGAGGCATTACGATGCGCCGATCGCGCTGCGGGCTCGATCCCAGGCGAGGGGACGCGAGAAGAGATATCCTTGCGCGTAATCGCAGCCGATCGCGACGAGGCGATCGCGATTGGTTTTCGACGAGACGCCTTCGGCGATGACCTTGATTTCGAGCCGGTGCGCGAGGTCGATGATGCTCGAGGCGATCCGCTCTTGCTTCGAACGGGCGCCGAGGCGATCGACGAACGATCGATCGATCTTGAGCGCGTCGACCGGGAGTTCGGCAAGATAGCTCAAGGATGAGAATCCGGTTCCGAAATCGTCGATGTAGAATTGAATGCCTAACAGCCGCAGGCGCTCGAGCGATTCGAGCACCGTATGCGAGTTTTGCATCAGCGTGTTCTCGGTGATTTCGAGCTTGAGGCTGGTCGGGTCGAATCCGGTTTCTTCGAGAACACGCGTGACGAACGGGGCGAAATCGTCGAGTTCGAATTGACGCGACGAAACGTTCACGCTCATGAGCAACGAGGAACCCGGCATCGCGCGACGCCAGGCCATCGCATCGCGGCACGCCGCAGCGAGAACGAAGCGGTCGATCGCAACGAGAATCTGCGTCTTTCGTGCCGCCTCGAGAAATTGCGATGGGTCGAGTAAACCGCGTTCGGGATGCTGCCAGCGCACCAGCGCTTCGAATCCGATCGTGCGATCGTCGCGTAGATCGACGATCGATTGATAGAAAACGCGAAATTCATTTCGTTCGATCGCTCGGCGTAATTGGGTGTCGAGTCGTTGCCGATCGACGCTCCGTTCGCGCATCGAGGGCTCGAAAATCGCGTACTGTCCGCGGCCGGCGGACTTCGCGACGTACATCGCGATATCGGCATCGCGAAGCGACTCCTCGGGTTCGGTGTATCCCGACGTTTCGAGTGCGGCACCGACGCTCATCGTCACGAAGATTTCGTTCTCGTCGATCGGAACGGTTCGCGAAGCGCGCGTTCGACGCGGGCGACCAGCGATCGGACCTCCGCTGCTCCGGCGACGTCGACCAGTAAGATCGCGAACTCGTCGCCGCCGAGCCGAGCGAAGGTGTCGGCTTCGCGGACCGTGGCGGCGAGGCGAGAGGCGAGCGCGATCAAAAGTCGATCCGCGATCGAATGTCCGAGACTATCGTTGACGAGCTTGAAGTCATCGACGTCGAGAAACAGCACGGCGTAGCCTAGCGCGCGCCTCCGCTTCGAACGGATGATTTCGGCGCGCAGTCGTTCGATGAACAACGGTCGATTTGGAAGGCCGGTAAGCGAGTCGTGTAAGGCGAGATGGCGGATGGCTTCTTCCGACGTTTTCCGGTCGGTAATGTTATAGGCAACTTTAACGAAGTCGACATTCCCGGGCGGGGCGTGCTCGCTCGAAACGCGCGTGAGTCGACCGCTTGCGAAGAACCGCGTGCCATCCTTGCGAATGATCCAGCGTTCGTCAGCCGAGAAACCGCTCGAGGCTGCGCGCGCGATTTCGTGCGAAGCCGCGTCGTCTCGAACGTCTTCCCGGGAATACAGGATACTGAACGGCTTGCCGACGATGTCGCCCGCGTCATATCCGAAAAGCGCGCGCGCGCCGGCGTTCCAACTCGCCACGCAGCCGTTCGAAGTGACGGCGAACAGCGCGTATTCGCGTACGGTCTCAACGAGGATTCGGAGCTCCTCTTGGCTCGCGCGCAGCGCCTCGGTCGTTTCGTAACGCTCCGTCGCGTCGTGGACGATCTTCGTGAAACCGGCGAAGCGGCCGCTACCGTCGAGCATCGGCTGCACGGTATTCGTGGCCCAGAAGAGAGATCGGTCCTTACGGACGTGCCAACGATCGTTGATCGCACGTCCGACCCGCTTCGCCGACTCCATCTCTTCGGCAGGCGCCCCCGTGGCGCGATCTTCCGCCGTAAAAATTACGTCGAAGTGCTGCCCGACGATCTCGGCTTTGGTGTAGCCGAAGAGATGACCCGCGCCCGAATTCCAACTCACCACCGTGCCATTTTCGGAAATTGCGAATATCGCGTATTCCGTCAAGCTTTCGACGAGGAAGCGAGAGAGATCGTCGGCGGAAGGCGCCGCGAGGGCGACTGTTTCGGTGACCTCGATCGTTGAGCGTGCAATCGACCACCCCGCGAGCGGCGAGCTGACATGCGCGTATTCTATGCCATCGTTGCTTCGGTGTCTGCGTGCAATCGCACGGGCGTCGTGCCCCGCGCGCCGTCGTGCTCGGTGGGAACGGCCCGAAGCAGCCCGGCGAACTGTTCTCGAGCGACTTCGTAGCACTCGCAGGAGGCGTTTTCCAAACCAGCGCGATCGAGGATCGTGATTTTCCCGTGTGCGTAACTGATGAAGCCGGCTTGCCGCAGCGTTGCGGCCGCGATCGTAACGCCGGACCTGCCGGTGCCCAGCATCATCGCCAGATATTCGTGCGTTAGCGCGATCTCGTCGCGACCGACGCGGTCGTGCGTCAAGAGCAACCAGCGCGAGCAACGTTCGTAGATGCTGTGGAGGCGGTTGCACGCGGCGAGCTGGCCGAGCATGTTCACGTAGGCTTGCAGATACCGGTCGAGCAGTTGACGGAAACGCGCATCGCCGGCACTGAGCGTTCGAAACACGTCGGCATCGATGCGGATCGCGTCGCCGCTCACCTGACAGTAGCAATCGTTCGCCGTCGTCACAGCTCCCAGGAGCAGCGGAAACGCCGAAATCCCTTCGCGGCCGATCGTTCCGACCTCGATCTGATTGCCGTCTCGCATACGTGTCACGACCGATAACACGGCGTCGAGCGGAAAGTAGACGTCTCGAATGCGCTCCTCAGGTTCGTAGACCTGTTGCCGTAGCGCCAGGTTCTCGAGCGTCCCCGACTTGATGAAAAAGGCGTGAAGATCGTCGCTCAATCCTGTGAGGATGGCGTTCTCTTTGAGCCTCGCCGCCGTCACGGGCGTGGCGATGTCTTTCGCGCGTTGCTTCATCGCCCGCTTCCTAATGGGAGAGTCAATTAGAAGTTGATGATAGCAGACAATGTCGGAGCCATGTGTGCGGAGCGCGACAGATGGATCGGTTCTGGTCGTCTATCATGGACCTGCTGGTACGCCGACTCGTCGCCCGAGCCGCAGAAAGGCCGTCTTGAACAATCGCTGCTTCGAATATTCGGCCACGGTCGCCGATCGTAAAGATTTCGGCGCAATCGCCTCGCCGGTAGCCTCGACCGTCGAAACGAGCGTCCATCTCGCGCATGCGGCGGGGTGTGTGGTTGGCGGCGACTGGTGCGAAACGTATCGTGTTTCCGACCGAACCCTCGCGATCACGATCGGTGATGTCTGCGGTCACGGTGCGTCGGCTTACCAGCACATGGTGCCGATTCGAAGTACGCTGGTCGCGGCGATGCGCGCGGGCGATCGCGATATCGCCGCCGTTCTCGCGAGTGCGAACGCGCGTCTGTGCAGTGAAGATCCCGGCTGCTTCGTCACGGCCATCTTCGGCTATATCGATCTCGTCGAACGCACGCTGCGATTCGCGAGCGCCGGTCATCCGCCGCCGTTGCTGGCAGGTGCGATGACGTCGCACTTCGTCCGTTACGAGCACGCCGATGGTCCGCTCGGTCTCGATCGGACGTTCGAACCGAACGTCAGCGTCTTCGCGATACCGAACGATGCGATGCTCGTGCTCTATACCGACGGCGTGACCGAGCACGATCGCGACGCCGGCCAGGGTGAGATGCAGCTCGCCTCGGCCGCGATCGCAGCGGTCGCCGACCGCGACGCGTCGGGCGCAGCCGGTATCGCGCATCGGATGGGACTCACCGGACGCGAGCGCGATGACGCCGCGATCGCCACCGTTTGGATTCCGTGCTCGGCCGCGGCGAGCGCAATGCAGAGCTCGCGGCCCCGGTCCGTTCGGAGTCGCGCGCTCAAGCGTTGAGTCCTAGGCGAGCGCGGGTTCGGCTACGCGGGCGACCTCGATCGCGATGCCGGAGACGGCGGCGTTCCCGGTGAGATCGTCGAGGCGTTGCCCGTCGGTGAGATCGTTGAGACTCGCGCCGGGCGACGCGACGGCAACCGGCGCGAGCACGCCGTCGCGCGCGTGACCGTAGCCGTGCGGCAAGCTCGCGACCCCTTGCATCACGTCATCCGTAATTTCAACCGGCACCTCGATGCTCGCGGTATGCGAGGTGACCGTCACGCGATCGCCGTCGCGGATACCGCGCGCGCCCGCGTCTCCCGGGTGCAACATCAGCGTGCAGCGGTCGGCGCCGCGCATGAGTCGCGGCGCATTGTGCATCCAGGAGTTGTTGCTACGCAGGTCGCGACGGCCGACGAGCACGAGTTCGGGCACGACCAATTCGCGTTCGCGCGCGAGACGCGCGAGGTCGGCGATCATCGCGGGCGGTGCGAGCGCGAGCCGGCCGTCTTCGGTGAGCAGACGTTCGGGCGCCGACGACATCATCGGTCCGAAATCGACGCCGTGCGGGTGCTCGCGTAACGCATCGATGCCGGTCGCGTAGGGACCCGCGCGCAGGCCCGCGTCGATGCGCTCCCGCGGTAACGCACCGCCCTTGCCCGTCATCCGCCGACGCAAGCCGTCGAAGATCTGCCAATCGAAGCGTTGATCGTCGTCGAGCGGCACGATCGCTTCGTTGTATCGGGCGGTATTGCGGACGGCGAAGTGGTGGAAGATCGCGTCGTAGTGATCGGTTTCGAAGCCGGTCGCGGGCGGGAGGATGACGTGCGCGTGGCGTGTCGTTTCGTTGACGTACGGATCGATCGCGACGTAGAACGCGAGGTCGGCGAGCGCGGCGTCGAGTGCGTTGCCGTCGGGCGTGGAAAGCACGGGATTGCCCGCGATCGTGACGAGCGCACGCACGCGGCCGGGTCCCGGAGTCGTCATCTCGTCGACCATCGTCGCGACTGGAAATTCGTGTTGGAATTCGGGCAACGCGCGAACGCGCGAGCGATAGCGTCCTGCGTGCGTTTCGCCGCGCTTCGCACCGCCCAAGAGATCGAGTGCGGGCGTGGGCCACATCGCGCCGCCGGGTTCGTCGAAGTTCGCGGTGATCACGTTGAGCGCGTTGACGAGCCACTGACACAACCCGCCGAAACGCTGCGTCGACAGGCCGATCCGACCGTAGGCGACGGCGTGCGGAGCGCGCGCGAACGCACGCGCGATGTCGCGCGTCACGTCTGCCGCGATCCCGGTGAGCGCCGCGACATTTTCGGGTGCGTACGGCGCGCAAGCGTCGCGGAGCGCCTCCAATCCATCCACGATCGGGGCGAGACGGCCGAGATCGACGAGACCGTCGGCGAAGATCGTGTTGACGAGGGCGAGGAGAAAGTACGCATCGGTACCGGGCCGGATGAAGTGATGTTCGTCCGACGCGTGCGCGGTCTCCGTGCGGCGGGGATCGATCGTCACGAGCCGTCCACCGCGCGCGCGAATCGCGCGCATGCGATCGCCCATCCCGGGCGCCGTCATGATGCTGCCGTTGGATGCGAGCGGGTTGGCTCCCATGATGAGAAAATAATCGGTGCGGTCGACATCGGGAATCGGGAGGAGCAACGGATGACCGAACATCTCGAGTGCCGCGCGATGGTGTGGTAATTGATCGACGCTCGTCGCGCTAAAACGATTTTTGGTTTTCAGGCCGCGCAAGAAACCGCTCGAACCGAGCAGCGTGCCGCTGTTGTGAACGGTCGGATTGCCCTGATACACGGCGATCGCGTCGTCGCCGCCTTCGGTCGAGGCGGTCGCGAGTTCGCCCGCCACGAAGTCGAGCGCATCGTCCCAGGTCATGAGTTCCCAGGCATCGCCCACGCGGCGGACGGGCTGCCGCAGACGCACGGGGTCGGCATGCAAGTCGAGGAGGGCGTTGCCTTTGGGACAGATATGGCCGTGCGAGAGCGGGTCGCGATCGTCGCCGCGGATCGTCGTGAACGTACCGTCGCGGACCGTGATCTCGAGCCCGCAGATGGCCTCGCAGAGATTGCAAGCACGGTAGTAGATGCCGTCGCGCGCGATGCCCATGAATCGATCCCCCATCGCAACGAGCACCGGTCGGCTCGTCGTCTTCCGCGGCTTCGCGCTACGAAACGATAGGGCATTTGCGACCGCGCGGACGATAGCAGTCGCGTGCCCTTCGTCTTTGCAGCCAGCCCCCGCACCCGGCGAATCGCCGGCCTCGCCGCGCTTCTCGCCTCACTCGTCGTTCGCGGTTCGAGCGCCTTCGCCGCCGCGCCGCCGCAAGACGTCACCAAAGCGACGCTCGACAACGGCTTGCGCGTCGTGCTCGTTCGCAACGCCCTCGCACCCGTCGTCTCGACCGATCTGACGTATCTCGTCGGCTCGCGCGACGATCCGTCGGACGTGCCGGGAATGGCGCACGCGCAAGAACACATGATGTTCCGCGGCACGAAGAGTTTGACGACCGCCGAACTCGGTACGATCGCGACCGCGCTCGGCGGATCGTTCAATGCCGAAACGTCCGAGACGCTGACGCAATTCGAATTTACCGTGCCGGCGAGCGATCTCGATACGGTGTTGCGCATCGAGAGCGATCGCATGCGCGACGTGCTCGACGCGCAGAGCCAATGGCAGATCGAGCGCGGTGCGATCGCCCAAGAGATCGCGCGCGACGAGTCGACGCCCGGCGCCGATTTCTTTCGCGACGCACAAGCCTTCGCGTACGCCGGAACGCCGTACGCACACGACGGCGTCGGGACGCGTCCCGCGTTCGAGCGTCTCACGGGCTCGCGGCTCAAAGCCTTCTACGAAAAGTGGTACGCGCCCAATAACGCGGTCCTCGTGATTGCGGGCAACTTCGATCCGAAAGAAACGCTCGCGCGCGTGAGGGCGCGTTTCGAAAGCATTCCGCGGCGTACCGTCGGCGCGCATATAGCCGCGACGTTCGAGCCGCTCGGTCAGAAGACGATCCGCCGTCCGACGACGTTGACCTACCCGCTGGCCGTCGTCGCGCTGCGTTTGCCCGGCGTCCAGAGTCCCGATTTCCTCGCATCGTTTCTCTTGCAGCAGGTGCTCGGATCGCAACGCGCGACCTTGCGCGGGCTGGTCGATGCGGGCGAAGCGCTCGATGCGTCTTGGATTTCGATGCCGTATGTGCCCGAGGGCCAACTCGGCATGGCGACCGCGGCGCTCGGGCCCGGCGGCGATCCCGTGGCCGCGGGCCGCAAACTCGAAGCGTTGCTGCGCGCCTACGCAACGAACGGCGTGCCGCGCGAACTCTTCGAAACGACGAAACGTCAGGCGATCGCTGGCCAAGAACTGAGCCGCAACTCGATCGCCGCGCTCGCATCGGATTGGGCGACGACGATCGCGCTCGACGGCGAGCCCTCGATCGCGCGCGAACAGGAGTTGCTTGCGGGCGTCACCTTAGCCGATGTCGATCGCGTGGCAAAAAAGTATCTCGACCCCGCGCACGCGATCGTCGGTGCGCTCACGCCTTCGGCAAACGCGACGCAAAACGCACCTGCGGCGCCCCCAGCCACGGGGCCCGAAAAGCCGCTGGGCGCGCAGACGCCCGTGACGGCGCTTCCGCCCTGGGCGAAAGACTTGCTCGAACATCCCGTCGTGCCGCCCGCGAGCGAGGGTCCGATCGTCTCGAAATTCCCGAACGGCCTCACGCTTCTCGTACGCCCCGCGACGATTTCCGACAGCGTGCTCGCATTCGGCGCGATCAAATCGTCGCCCGGTATCCAAGAGCCGGCGCATAAGGAAGGCGTCGCATCGGTGCTCGACGGCATCTTCGCGCTCGGCACGGCGTCGCGCGATCGCGCGGCCTTCGCGCTCGCGCAAGACGATATCGACGCGCAAATCGGTGCCGGTTCGAGCTTCGGCTTGCAGGCCACCTCGACGACGTTCGAACGCGCCGTCGCGCTGCTCGTCGAGAACGAACTGCACCCGCGTTTCGACCGCGCGACCTTCGATCAGGCGAAACGACGCGCGCTCGAATCGTTGCAGACCGAACTTTCGGGAACGGGATCGGCCGCATCTCGTCGCGCGGCAGCGGCGCTGTATCCACCGGGCGATCTCGCCTTACGCCAACCGACGATCGAGAGCGTGCAATCGATCACGCTCGACGACGTCCGCGCGTATTACGCGCAAACGTTCCGGCCCGATCTCACGACCATCGTCGTGGTCGGCAACGTGACTGCGGACAAAGCGCGCGCGTCGGTCGAGCGCGCGTTCGGCACGTGGAAGTCGCCCGGCACGTCCGAACCGTCGCTGCAATATCCGCGCGTGGCACTCAACCGTGCGGGCGACGTGAAGCTCACGTTGCCGGCGCTCGGGCAGGACAGCGTGACGCTCGAGGAACTCATCGACGCGGATCGCGGGTCGCCCGACTATGCCGCACTCGTGCTCGGCAATGCCGTTCTCGGCGGCGGATCGCTCGGCGCGGAACAGAGCCGGCTCTTCCGCGACATTCGGCAGAGCACGGGACTCGTGTACTCGATCGCGTCGCAGTATGCGCCGACGCGCACGCGCGCGAGCTTTTCGATCGACTTCGCCTCGGCGCCGAACGATCGGACGCGTATCGAATCGTTGATCGACGACGAGATCGCGAAGATGCAGACGGGACTCGTGGGCGATTTCGAATTGTCGCTCGCGAAAGCCGCGATCGTACGCCGCACGTCGATCGCGCAGGCGTCGATCGGTGCGATCGGTCAGTCGCTGCTCTCGGACGCGATCGACGGCGCGCCGTTCGATCGCGATCGAAGCGACGCGCGCGCGATCATCGCGACGACGCCCGTCGCCGTGCGCGACGCGTTCGCGCGCGCGATCCGCCCCAAGGATTTCGTGCGCGTCGTCGTCGGACCGTAATCAGCGCGAGCGCACGTCGAAGGCCGAGTCGGGGACGTTCACGTTCAGCGCGACGCTCGAGAATCTCGAATTCTCGACGAGCTTCGTGCCGATGTAGCCCTTGGTCATGACGGGCAGATGCGTGACCGTCGACAGATAGAGTTCTTCGCGCGTGATTCCGAGCGGGAAACCGGCCGGCGGCGTCCAGACGACCATCGCCGTCGCGACCCCGTCGACGGGCGTACCTGGCGATTCGACGACCTGGCCGTACGTGCTCCAAATCGAGACGACGCTCGCGAGCGTCGTCTCGCCGCATCCGTAGCCGAGGAGATCGGTCGCGCGCCGGTCGTGACGGCTCGCGATGACGACGACGTGCGAGAGCACGCCGCCGGGATGCGCCTTCACTTTCTCACCGCCAGTCCAGACCACGACGCCGCCCTTGGTGGGGCCAGCGATACCTTCGCAGCGTGCGAGGGTCGGTCTGCGAGCGGTAATTTTGTACGTGTCGTCGGAGACGAGGTTGCCGCGAACTTCGTGCGTCGCGATCGTCTCCGTCTCGTCGACCGCGGCGTTGACGAGTGTGACGAACGCGGCCCAGTTGGGGCCGATGCGTGCGGCCGCCGCCGGATCCCCGGTCGCCAGCGGAAGCGTCGGTGCCGCTCCCGCCGTCGGGGTGCCTCGGCCGGGAGTCGCCGTCGCGGGGACGCCGGATGGCAACGTGCCGGACGGCGTCGCGTCCGGGGATCCGGCCGTCGGTAGCGGAGCAACGGGCGACGCAATGGGCGCGACGGCGGTCGGTATCGGCGCGGGCGCGGGCGATGCCGGCGCCTTCGACCGGAGCGGAACCGGTGTCACGAGTTCGGCGGTCGCCGGGAGGGGCGTAGCGATCGCATAGACGGCTGCGGCAGCAAGCAAGGGGCGAAGTATCGTCATGGTTGCATGTTCGAAATCTCCGCCAAATGCGCCCGCAAGTCGGAAAAAGTTTTTGACAGCGTTGTCCGAGGCCACCGGTCGTGGGTCTTCGAAGAGCGGCCGAATGTTGCTAGAACGCGATGAGGAACGCCCCGCCGCCCGCACGATCTCGACCCGGATCGTGATCGTCGGCACGGGGTTCGCCGGGCTCGGTATGGCGATCAAATTGCGCCAGGCCGGCATCACCGATTTCGTCGTGCTCGAACGCGCGCGCGACATCGGCGGGACGTGGCGCGATAATGGATATCCCGGCTGCGCGTGCGACATTCCCTCGCAGCTCTACTCGTTTTCGTTCGCCCGCAACACCGAATGGTCGCGCGTCTTTCCGACGCAGCCCGAGATTCACGCATACCTCAAACGTTGCGCGCAAAAATATAAGATCGAACAACACGTCCGCTACGAAAGCGACGTCATCGAGGCGCGCTACGATGCGCAGCACGTGCGTTGGCGTGTCGAGACGCGTGGCGGAACCGCGTACGAAGCGCCGGTGCTCGTCTCGGGCATGGGTGGGTTGAGCAATCCCGCGATGCCGGACGTTCCGGGCGTCGAGACGTTCGCCGGACCGCGCTTCCACTCGGCGCAGTGGCGCCACGACGTCGAGCTCGGGGGCAAACGCGTCGCCGTCATCGGAACGGGTGCGAGCGCGATCCAGTTCGTGCCGCAGATCGCGCCGATCGTCGGGTCGCTCGCGCTCTTCCAACGCACGCCGCCGTGGATCGTTCCCAAGCTCGACGGACCCGTCGATGCGCGCAAAAAGAAGCTGCTGCGCTGGCTTCCGGGGTATGCGTGGCTCCAGCGTACGCTCATCTACGTGCAGCACGAAGTGCGCGCGCTCGGCTTCACGGTCAATCCGAGGATTCTCGGCCTCGTCGAGAAGATCGCGAAGAAACACCTCGCTCGGCAGATCGCAGATCCGGCGCTTCGCGCGAAGGTTACGCCGACCTACAAGCTCGGCTGCAAGCGCATCCTGATCTCGAATGACTACTATCCCGCGCTGACGCGCGAGAACGTCACGCTCGTCACGGGTCCCATCGTGCGCGTCGAAGCCGATGCCGTCGTGACCGCCGACGGCACGCGTCACGTCGCCGACGTGCTGATCTACGGCACGGGATTTCGCGCGCAGGACGGTCTCTCGCCCGTGCGCGTCGTCGGCGAAGGCGGGCGAACCCTCGACGATGCGTGGGCCGAGGGTATGCAGGCCTATCTCGGCACGAGCATCGCGGGCTTTCCGAATTTTTTCACGCTCGTGGGGCCCAATACGGGCCTCGGGCACAATTCGATGGTGTACATGATCGAATCGCAGATCGCGTACGTGCTCGACGCGCTCGCGCAGATGAAGAAGCGCGGCGCGCGCGCGCTCGACGTGCGCGCGGACGTGCAGCACGCCTTCAACGTGGAACTTCACAACCGAACCAAACGGACGATCTGGCAGTCGGGGTGTAAGAGCTGGTATCTGGACAAGAACGGAAATAACTCGTCGCTCTGGCCCGGCTTCACGTTCGATTTCCGTCGCCGGACGCGCAAGATCGAGCCGGGCCGGTACCGCTGGATCGGGCGCTGATCGCAAGGGAGGACGCCGTTCGCGCGGCCGCGAGCCGCATCGCCTCGGGAATCGTGCGGACGCCGACGGTGCGCTCGCGCGTGCTGTCGGCTGCGACCGGCGCCGAGGTCTTTCTCAAGACCGAAAATCGCCAGACCACGGGTTCGTATAAGGAGCGCGGCGCGCTCAACGCCATGCTGTTGCTTGAACCGGCCCGAGCCGCGCGCGGCGTCGTCACGATGTCGGCGGGCAATCACGGGCAGGCCGTCGCGTACCACGGCACGCGGCTCGGCCTCGAGACGACCGTCGTGATGCCCGCGACGACGCCGTTTCTCAAAGTGCGTCGCACGCGCGATTTCGGCGCGAGCGTCGTGCTGTTCGGAGAGAGCTTCGACGACGCGGCCGCGCACGCGCTCGAACTCGCCGCGCGGACTGGTACGACGATCGTCCATCCCTACGACGACGAGCACGTCATCGCGGGTCAGGCGACCGCGACGCTCGAGTTGTTGGAAGACGCCGGCACGGACCTCGACGTGCTGCTCGTTCCCGTCGGCGGTGGCGGCTTGATTTCCGGAGCGACGCTCGCAGCTGATGTACTCGGCGCGCACACCGAAATCATCGGCGTGCAATCGTGCTTTTATGCGGGTATCGCGGCGGCGCGCACCGGCGTCGCGGTGCGGGGCGGTCCGACGATCGCCGAGGGAATCGCGGTCAAAACGATCGGCACGTTGCCGCATCGGCTCCTCGATGGGCGCGTTCGCGACGTCGTTCTCGTCGACGAAGCGGCGATCGAAACCGCGATCGCGACGCTGCTCGAAGATGAGAAGCTCGTCAGCGAGGGCGCGGGCGCCGCGGGCGTTGCGGCCCTGCTCGCCCATCCGCAGCGCTTTGCCGGCAAACGCATCGGGACGCTGATTTGCGGCGGGAATATCGATCTCGGCATGCTCGCGTCGGTCATCGTGCGCCACCGCATGCGGTCGGGTCGCGTCGTGCGCATTCGCGTGCAAATGGTCGACCGTCCGGGCGAACTCGCGAGCGTTGCGGTCGCGATCGGTGCGGCGGGCGCAAACGTGCTCGACGTCGTGCACCACCGCGTCTTCGGCAGCATCTCCGCCAAACACGCGGAGCTCGACGTCACCGTCGAAGTGGAGCGCCCGGACGATCTTCCCGCGATCATGACGGCGATCGCCGAGCGTGGTTTCGAAGCCGAAGTCGTCACGGAATGAGACCGAGCATTCGGTGAGCGTAATCGCCCGATAGGCGCGCGAGGCTGTTTCTCGCAGAGAGAAGCGATGGCAAAGCGTCTAAGAGACGGGATATTCCTCACCGAAAGATTGCTATGTCGCTAGCTTCAAGCCCGTCCATCGATCGAATCGCCGACGGGCACCTCCATGCCGTCGAACGTTCGCCTGACTCGCAACCGCGCGTCGCATATTTCTCGATGGAGATCGCGCTCGAAGCGGGCTTGCCGACGTACAGTGGCGGCCTCGGCATCCTCGCGGGCGACATGCTGCGCTCGGCCGCGGATACCGCGGTACCGATCGTCGGCGTCACGCTCGTGTATCGGCACGGCTACTTTTCGCAAACCCTCGATCCGGGCGGCGGGCAACACGAGGCGATCGACGCGTGGGATCCGCGCACGCGGGCGCAGCTCGTGGAGCAGACGGTCGAAGTCCGCGTCGAGGGGCGTTCGGTCCGCGTTGCGGCGTGGCGCTTCGACCTTACGAGCGCGACGGGGCATGTGGTGCCCGTGTACCTGCTCGACACCGATCTCGACGGTAACGACCCACACGATCGCGCGTTGACGAACGCGCTTTACGGCGGCGATCAGCGGTACCGTATCGAGCAAGAGATCGTGCTCGGATACGGCGGCTATGCGATGCTCGAGGCACTCGGGCTCATCGACGGCATCGCGACCCTACACATGAACGAGGGGCACGCGGCGTTCCTCGTACCGGCCGCCCTGGAGGCGCGCTTGCGCGCGAACGGACGCGAGACGCCCGTTGCCGATGACGTCGCAGCGCTGCGCGAGCGATTCGTCTTTACGACGCACACGCCCGTGCCCGCGGGTCACGATCGATTCGATCGCGGCCTCACCGCCGCGCACCTTGGCGAGGACCGCGCGCGACTCATCGACCATCTCGGCGGCACGTACGACGGCACCGTCAATATGACGAGACTCGCGCTACGCGGCTCGCACTACGTCAACGGCGTGGCGATGCGGCACGGCGAGGTTTCGCGCGAGATGTTTCCCGACGAAACCGTGCACGCGATCACCAACGGCGTGCACGTCGAGCGTTGGACGGCGCCCGCGTTCGCGACGCTGTTCGATCGGCACGTGCCGCAGTGGCGTCGCGACAACGGGTATCTCCGCCATGCGATCGGCATCCCGGCCGAGGACGTCGCCGCAACCCACCGCGCGGCCAAGGACGATCTGTTCGTGGAGATCGAGCGCCGAACGGGCGTCGGTCTCGATTGCGCGCGTTTCACGATCGGCTTCGCGCGCCGCGCGGCGGAATACAAGCGCGGCTATCTCGCGTTTTGGAACCTCGATCGCTTGCGCGCGATCGCGCGCGACGTCGGCCCGTTGCAGTTCGTCTTCGCGGGCAAGGCACATCCGCAAGACAACGACGGAAAATCCGTCATCCGACGCATTCACGAGGCCGCAGCCGCGCTCGCCGACGACATCCGCGTCGTGTATCTCGAAGATTACGAGATCGTGCTCGCACAGCGTCTCGTGGCGGGCGTCGATCTCTGGCTCAATACGCCGCGTCCGCCGCTCGAAGCCTCGGGGACGAGCGGCATGAAGGCCGCGCTCAACGGCGTGCCGAGCCTTTCGACGCTCGACGGTTGGTGGGTCGAAGGCTGCATCGAGGGACACACGGGGTGGGAGATCGCGAGCGATCCGGCGTTGCACGGCGACGCGGCGAACGAACACGACGCGGCGAGCCTCTACGACAAACTCGAACGCACCATCGTGCCGCTGTATTACGGCGACCCCAGCGGCTACGCGCGCGTTAGGCGCGGGGCGATCGCGTTCAACGCGTCGTATTTCAACACGCAGCGCTCGGTCGAACAGTACGTCCGCGGCGCGTATGCGAAGTGATATACGAAGTTGAGGTCGTGCTCTACGGCTCCAACAAGACGCGGCCGGAAATGAGCGCCGAACTGTCGGCGCGCGGCCGGGACGGCTGGCGGGTCATCTCGGGCAATCGCACCGACGACGGCAGTTGGGCGTTCGTACTCGAGCGCGCGGAGGATGCAGCCGCCGACGCGTAACGGGCGGCCGTTACAGGTCGATCGGCGACGCGTAGCCGGTCAGTTCGACGAACCCCGTGCCGAGCCGACGTCCCATCGACCACGGCGTGACGTCGTAGACGTCGACGACGCCGCTGTAGAACGGCGTTCCGCGATCGCTCGCGATCTCTTGATCGATCACGACGGGTTCGAGTGAGAGCATGGGTGTCTCACTCGGGACGTGCAGCGCCCAGAGATCGGGATAGCGCACCCCGGTTTGCGGACTTCGCCAGCCCGCGCGGTTCATGTCCCGCAAGCGATACGCCGCGGGCGCGAGCGAACGAACGCGTCCGGCGCGGTCGACGATCAACGCGCGGCTCATCGCGTGCTTCGCAGGGAAGCGATCGCTCTCGAAAAGCAACTCGCGACCGTCGTCGAGTTGCACGATGTAGCGATCCCAACCCAGGGCGCCCGACGTACGCACGCGGTGCCCGACGCTGTGATCGTACCAAGATTTCCCGGTCACCGCGAGCGTGCGTCCCGCGATTGCGAGCGTCCCGGTCGTCGCGAGCGCCGTCATCAACCGTTCACCGTCAGCAAGTCGCACCGCGCGCTTCGTCGCGCGCTCGGTCATCCGGAGCTGCGTGCCCTCCGCGCGCAGATCCACGCCGAACGTGGTGGCACCGTCATCGTGCAGCCACGCGAGACCCCAGACGCAAACACACGTTGCGGCGCCGCGGACGGCACGCACGTTGCGCTCGACGCGCTGCGTCGATTCGTCGATGAGGGTCGTCGCCGCGATGAACGTCGTGCCTTCGCGCCAATCGTCGAATCGGCGGCTGCCGACGTTCGGGACCGACGTCGACGCGCGGAACAGGGTGAGCGTGTAATCGATGTGGCGACCGTCGCGCGCGCGCAGCCGGCCATCGACGCGCCACCATTCGTCGACGTCGCTCGGGCGTGTGGATGCGACGCGAACGGCGGTCGCACGCGTGCCTGCGAGCACGGGCAAATTCGGCACGATCGACATCGCCAGAGCCGCGATGATGAGCACGCATCCCGACGCGGAGGGCAGCTTCACGCGACGTACTCGGAGGTGATCGCTCGTGCGCGCAATGCGGCGTACGCCGGAAGCGCACCACTCGCCGCCGCACATGCAATCGCGACGAGAGCGACGGCTCCGAGTGAGGCGAGCGGCACGTGCAACGACACCCGCCAGGCGAACGCACCCGCGTCTTGCACGCGTATGCGTTCGCTCGCAAGCGCGACACCCAGCATGGTACCGAACATCGCGCCCAGGGCGCCGATCGTCGATGCTTCGCAGACGATCGCGAGGCGGACGACGCGCGCGCTCGCACCGAGCTGCCGGAGCGTTCCCATTTCCAGCCGTCGCTCAAAAACCGTCGCGCCGACCATCGATGCGATGTTACCCAGCGCGAGCAGGAAGATGACGCTCGCGAGCGCGGTCGCACCGATCGTCGCGACATCGATCCGGTAGAAGAGATCCTGGCGAAGTTCGCGCGTCGCCACGACGGTCGACCCGACCGATAGGTGTTCGATGCTCGCGCGCAGCGCCGAGAGGTTGGCGCGCGGAGTGGCTTCGATCGCGATCGACGTTGCCGACGGCGTCGCACGTGCGACACCGGGCAGCGCGCGGATCGCGGCGAGCGTCTGCGGTGGTGGCGTTTGCGTGACGGTATCGACGCGGAAGTCACCGGGATACGTCTGCACGGTCCACGCGACGATCGATGCGCCAAACGAGTTCGCAAACGTGGCGATGCTCGCCGTCGCGGCGATTGCGAGGGTGAGGCTCGCAATCGACAAGGTGGTGCGGTTCGTCGATGCGCCCAGTTGTCGCCATCCGAGCCCGATCGCGAGTGGGACGCGTGGCGCGGCTGCCGGAATGCAAGCGATGCTCGCGACCGCGAATGGGACGAGCGCCGCGATCGCAATCGTCCAGAGCAACGCCGCAAGCGCGCCGTGCGGCCCGGAGCACGCGAGAGCGATGAGACCGATGCGAACGAAGAGCGCGCGTCGCGTAGGCCGTCGCGGTGCACGAAACGGTCCGCGCGCGCGCATCGCGAGTGCGGGCGCGACGCCCGACGCGCGCCATGCGGGGACGATCGCCGCGAGCGTCGCGCACGCGACGCCGAGCGACGCCGCTCGTAGCATGCTCCACGGATCGAAGACGACGCCGTCGACGCGTGCGACCAAGTGGGGGACGAGCCACGAGGCGAGCGCCATGCCGAGACCGACGCCCAGCATCGCGCCGATCGCGCCGTAGGCCGCGCCCTCGGTAAGGAATGCCGCGAAGATCTGCCGCCGCGTCGCGCCGAGCGTCCGTAGCGTACCGATGTCGCTCGATCGACGAGCGACGCCGATCGAGAGCGTGCCCGCGACGACGGCCGCGCCGACCGCGAATGCGAGCCAGGCAAAGATCGCCAGTGCGTCGCCGAAGCCGTGCGCGAATGCGTCGATGCGGGCGTCATCGTGCTGCGTGTCGACGATTCGCGCATCGGCAAAGTTCGCTTGATGCAGCCGCGCGGTGATGGCACCGCGCGCGTTCGCGGCGGTCGTGATGTCGATACGGTCGAGCCGTAGCGGGCGGCCGAAGAATCGGTAAGCCGTTGCGATATCGACGAACGCATCATCGCTATCGAGGCCGTGGCCGATACCTTCGAACGTGGCCGCAACTCGCAGCGCGATGCGTCGTCCGCGGACCGTCCCCACGAGCGTTTGGCCGGCAGCGATGCCGGTCGCGCGGGAAAAACGTTGCGAGACGATCACGCCGCGCTCGCGCACCATCGTCGTGACGGTCGGTCCCGCTCCGTCCCGATCGTAGATGCCCGGTCGCCGCTCGCGTGGATCGATGCCGCGTGGCAACGGCGCGAACGCATCGATGCCGCGCACGCGCAACGTGCGGCCGTTCGTCCGAAGCGAATCGATCGTCTGCGGCCGAGCTTCGCGCACGTCGGGATCGGTTACGATGGTCGCGAGCGCGCGGTCGTCAAAGCCCGCCCCTGGGCGACGCGCGATGATGGCGAGGTCGGCGTCGTCCGTGAGGCTTTCGGTCGCGGCCGCCAGCGCGGCGCGTAGCGACGTATCGGTGACCCGCACGACAACGATGATCGCGACCGCGAGCGCAATCGCGGCAAGGGTCGTGGCGACGCGCCAGCCGTTGCGGCGGAGATGCCCGAAGACGAGCGCGTCGAAGATCACGCCACGTGCGTTATCGACGTTCGAAGGTGGGGCCTCTGGTAGCTCGCATCGTCGCCTGGACCGCCGTCGTCGCCGCGACACTCGCGTGCGCGATCGAAGTGCTCGGCGCACTGCCCGCTCCGACGTTGCCGCTCTTGGCTTTCGCCGTTGCCGTGCCGGAAGTCGCGTCGCGCGCGCTCGTCATCTGCGTCGTCTTGCTCGTTGCGATCGGTTTGCTCGCGCGCGGCCGCTTGCGCGTTGTCGGCGTTTCGCTCGCGTCGATCGCGTGCGTGCTCGCGCTCGTACCGCTCGTGCAATATCCGCAGGCTCGGATCGCCGCCGACGCGGAGCTTCGCGCGTTCGATGCGACCGCGCAGCCCGGCCCTGCACTCGCGCGTCCGGCGGCGATCCGCGTGACTGCAAACGTTCCGGTGCACACGCGCGATGGGGCGACGCTCGGCTTCGACGTGTACCACGCGCCGACGGCCGGACCGCGACCGACGATCGTCACGATCTACGGCGGTGCGTGGCTGTTCGGCAAGCGCCAGGACATGGCGGAAATCGATCGCGATCTGGCCGCACACGGCTACACCGTCATCGCCATCGACTATCGTCATGCACCCAAACATCGGTTCCCCGTCGAGCGCGACGACGTGCAAGACGCGCTCGCGACGATCGCGCACAACGCCGAGCGCTTCGACGTCGATCCCGATCGCGTGGCGATCTTCGGCCGGAGCGCCGGTGCCGAACTCGCGCTGCTCGCGGGCTATGCGCCGTCGCTGCTGCACGTTCGCGGCGTCGTCGCGTATTACGCACCGACCGATCTCGTCGATGGCTACAACGTACCGCCGCGACCCGACCCCGCGGACGTGCGGGGTATCTTACGCGCCTATCTGGGAACACCGCCGAACGGCAATGCGTCGGGATATCGCGCGGCCTCGCCGATCGAGCACGTGCGCGCGGGGTTGCCGCCGACGTTCCTCATCATCGGCGATCGCGATCTGCTCGTACGTCCGGAGCAGCAGCGGGCGCTGCGCGACGCACTGCGCGCGCACCACGATCGCGTCGTCGCGATCGAGTTGCCGTGGAGCAATCACGCCTTCGATGCACTGCCCGGGGGGCTCGGCGGCACGCTCGCGCGACGCGAGACGCTGCGCTTTCTCGCGGCCACGCTCAGAACGTCGTCGTAGGCTCGCAATCGATTCAGCCCGACGTACGTACGCGAACGTGAATCCGTTCGCCCTGGCTACCGAAAAGAATGAGGACTTCAACGGGCTGGGCGTCGGCGATTGCAAATGCATGCGGAACGCGTGTATCGAATTCGGCTACTTCACCAGCTTTCAGGATCATGTCGCGGTCGCCGAGTGCGAGCCGGAGGCGACCGCCTCGCCGACGCGTCACGCTCGCCCACGACGGCAAGTCACCGGGTACGTTCTCGACGCAGGGTCGGCGCGAAGTCGAGAGCTACGGCGGCGAGATCGTCAACTCGACGATTGAAAGCGTCGAACGTCGCAGAAAATCGTTTGCCGCCACGAACGAAAGCGGCTCGACGTATGACGCGCGGCGACTCATCGTTTCCACGGGGTTTCGCGACGAACTTCCCGACATCGCGGGACTCGCCGAAGAGTGGGGCCGTGGGCGTCGTCGTCTGTCCATATTGCGACGGCTACGAAGTTCGCGATATGCGCATTGGGGTCGTCGGCACGAGTCCGTTGAGCGTCCACCAAGCCCAACTTCTCCAGCAATGGTCGGATCGCATTACGTACTTCCCCTGCGACGCGGGCGAGCCGAAAGCCGACGAAGCCCGTGCGCTCGGCGCGCGGCATCGGCATCGAGCCAATCCCGGTCGTGCGGATCGCGGCGGATGAAGGATCTTTCCGAGGCATCGACCTCGCCGACGGGCGCCGCGTCGAACTGGACAAGATTTTTGTCGGTCTCGCCCCGTACCGCTTGACGGTCTGTTCGAGACGCTCGGAGCCGCACGCACCGATAGTGTCTTCGGTTCCTTTATGACGACCGATGCGACGGGCAAGACGAGTGTGGATGGCGTGTGGGCCGTCGGTAACGTCGCTAATCCGATGGTCAACGTTCCGATGGCAATGGGCGCCGGTTCGTTTGCCGGGGCGGCGGTGAATGCGGATCTCATCAACGAAGAGATTTCAGACGCGATGCGTCATTCGGGTGAACGCCTCTTACCGGTACGAGCGCGCGCTCGTGTAGGCGACCTACGAAACCGGTGTCGGCGTCTCTGCCACGGTATCGCCGCGCTTCGAACGCGTTCGCACTTGCGCAGCGTCGCGCGCCGGTGGTGTCCCGAAAAGGCGACGGTACTCGCGGTTGAATTGCGAGGCGCTCTCGTAACCGACGTCGAGGCTCACACGGGCCGCATCGGCCGCGCTTGACAGCAGCAAGCGGCGTGCTTCATGAAGCCGGATACGTTTGTGAAATTGCAGCGGGCTCATGTTCGTTGCGGCACGGAAGTGACGGTGAAAGGAGGTGACGCTCATGCCCGCCGCACGTGCCAACTCATCGATGCGGACCTTCTCGTCATAACGTTCGCGAATCATCGCGATCGCGCGATTGATGTGCGCGAGATTGCTGGTCGGTGCCGCCATTTGGCGGAGCATCTCACCTTGTGGTCCGAGCAATAACCGGTAGACGATCTCGCGTTCGATCAGCTCGGCGAGCACCGCGATATCGGCGGGACGGTCGAGCACGGCAACGAGGCGTTCGAGTGCGTCCATGAGATCTGGATCGAGCGGGCTCACGGCAAGCGCGATGGGCGTCGTCTCGCGGATGGGCGAAGTCGGCAGCGCCACCATCATTTCGGCGACGATTTTCGGATCGAGCGCCAACGTCATGGCCGAACATGGTTCGAGCACCTGCGCACGTACCGGCAGGTCCGCTGACGCGATGATGAAGTGATCGACATCGTAGCGGAATTCTTGACGCCCGAGGACGAGTCGCTTCGCGCCGCTCGTGAGGACGCATAAAAGCGGCATGTAGATGGCCGACGATAACCCGCGCGTCGCTTGCGAGCGCGTGAGAATCAGATGCGGAATGGCCGTCTGCGTCTGTGCGTCGCGACAGTGCCGCAGGACGCGTTCGTGAAGTTTCTTTGACATGGTCGCTTTAGGCAAGAACATGATACGATTTGCCTGTCTACTCCTGCGCCGACGTCGTACGCTTATCTCGTGAACGACGTGATGATGAACTATCGCCTCCTTGGCCGCAGCGGATTGCGCGTATCGGAACTCTGCCTCGGCACGATGACCTTCGGAGAAGACTGGGGCTGGGGCGCGAGCAAAGCGGAGGCGCACCAGATCTACGACGCCTACCGCGCCGCCGGCGGCAATTTCATCGATACGGCAAATATCTACACCGGCGGAACCAGCGAGATGTTCGTTGGCGAATTCATTGCGGGGCACCGCGAAGAAGTCGTCATCGCAACGAAATATAGTAACACCGCTTCCGGCTTCACGGGCACGAATCGCGATCCCAATGCGGGCGGAAATCAACGCAAGAGCATGGTGCAGGCGGTGGAGGCGAGCCTCAAGCGGCTCGGTACCGACTACATCGATTTGTATTGGTTGCACATTTGGGACGCGCTGACGCCTGCGGAAGAGGTCATGCGGGCCTTCGACGATTTGGTGCGGGCCGGCAAGGTATTGTACGTCGGAATCTCCGACGCGCCGGCGTGGGTCGTCGCGCAATCCAATACGCTGGCCGACTTGCGTGGATGGACGCCGTACGTCGGCTTGCAGATCGAATACAGCCTCCTCGAACGAACGGTCGAGCGCGAACTGTTGCCGATGGCCGAAAGCTTGGGACTCACCGTTCTCGCTTGGTCCCCGCTTCGCAACGGGGTGCTCAGCGGCAAGTATCTTGCGGAGAATACCGCGGCCAACGGTGACGGACGCATGCATTCGCCGATGATGCAGGGGTTCGGCGGCGCCATGAGTAGCACCGAGGCTGTCGTCCGCGAAACGGTCGCGGTTGCGGACGAACTCGGCGTGTCGGCCGCGCAGGTCGCGCTCGCGTGGCTACGCACGCGGCCGGCCGCGGTGATTCCGATCGTCGGAGCGCGCAAGCTCTCGCAGTTCGAGGACAATCTGCGCAGTTTGGACGTCACGCTTTCGCCGGAACAGCAAGAACGGCTCCATCGAGTGAGCGCCGTCCCGCTCGGATTTCCGCACGACTTTTATGCGAGTGAGTCCGTGCGTGCGATCTTGTACGGCGGCTTGCGCGAACGCATCCGCGCGTAGCGGTGCGCTCCGTCTGCGAGCCTAGAGCGGGACGGCAGCGAGGAGCGGCTCCCCGCGCAGGCCTGCCGCGGCGTTGCCGACGCACATGCGTGCCATCGCCATCCGCGTTTCGATCGACGCGGTGCCGACGTGCGGTGAGATCGAGAACGTCGGTAATGTTAGCAGCGGATGGTCGGCGCCGATCGGTTCGGGATCGAGCACGTCGACCGCGGCGCCCGCGAGACGCCCGCTTTTCAGGGCATCGTACAGGGCTTGCGTATCGACGAGCCCACCGCGGGCGGCGTTAACGAGATATGCGCCGGGCCGCAGCTTCGCGAGCGCGGCGGCATCGATGATCTTCGTCGTCTCGGGTGAGAGAGGTGCGAGGATCACGAGACAATCGGCGATCGCGAGCAATTCGTCGAACGTGCAGAACTGCGCGTCACCGGCGTCCGAGCGCGGTTTGCGATTCGTGTAGGCGATCTTCATGTTGCTCGCGCGAGCGCGCCGCGCGACCGACATACCGATCGCGCCCATGCCGAGGATGCCGAGCGTCTTGCCCGCGAGATCGCTGCCAAGTGCGTCCATGCCGTCGGTCCATTTTCCGGCGCGCACGTAACGATCGCCCGAAAAGAGGCGCCGCATGCTGCCGATGATCAAACCGAACGTCACGTCGGCCGTCGCTTCGACGACGACGCCCGGCGTGTGGCCGACCACGATGCCGCGGGCCTTGCACGCCGCGAGATCGATGTTGTTGTAGCCCACGGCGACCGTCGAGATGACGCGGAGGTCCGGTGCCGCATCGATCGCGGCGCGCGTGATCGGGGCGAAGGGATGGCAGAGCAATGCGTGTTTGTCGGCCATCGCGTGCACGAGGTCGGGTTCCGACTCTTGTCGCGGCATGCGCTCGACCGCGACGCCCATGCGTTCCAGCGGTTCCAGAAGGGCGATCGGGCATTCCCACGTGAGCAGCGCGCGCATCGATGATGACATGCGCCTCGCTTACCGCCCTCGCCGCAAGCGACCTTGCACCGGGGTTTCCCGCAGCCGGTCCGGAACCTAGCGACGGTTGTGATGTCCACCCGTACCGACGATCTTCGGATCGCCGAAATCAAAGAATTGCTGCCGCCCCGCGACGTGCTCGATGCGTTTCCGTGCTCGGAAAACGCCGCCGACGTCGTCTCGCGCGCTCGTGGCGCGGGCCACGCGATCTTGCATGGCGAGGACGACCGCCTCATCGTCGTCATCGGCCCTTGTTCGATCCACGATACCGAAGCGGCGCTGGAGTACGCGCGGCGCCTCGTCGCGGAGCGCGACCGGCACGTGGACGCACTCGAGATCATCATGCGCGTCTATTTCGAAAAGCCGCGCACGACGGTCGGGTGGAAAGGCCTCATCAACGACCCGCACCTCGACGGCAGCTTCGCGATCAACGAGGGCGTGCGCGTCGCGCGCGCGCTGCTCGTACAGATCAACGAACTGGGCTTGCCCGCGGGTTGCGAATTTCTCGATACGATCACGCCGCAATATCTCGCGGACCTCGTCGCGTGGGGAGCGATCGGCGCCCGCACGACCGAAAGCCAAATCCATCGCGAACTCGCTTCAGGCCTGTCGTGCCCGGTCGGCTTCAAGAACGGAACCGACGGCAGCATCAAGATCGCTCTCGACGCGATCGCCGCAGCCAATCATACACACCATTTTCTCTCCGTCACCAAGGACGGCCGCAGTGCGATCGTCTCGACGACGGGGAACGACGACGCGCACCTCATCTTGCGCGGCGGCACCACGCCCAACTACGACGCATCCTCCGTCGCGCAAGTGACGCGGGCGCTGCGAGACGCCGAGATCCCGACCGGCTTGATGATCGACGCGAGTCACGGCAATTCGAGCAAACAGCATCAAAACCAAATTCCCGTCGTCCACGATATCGCAGGCCAAGTCGCCGTGGGCGATCGCGCGATCTGCGGCGTGATGATCGAGTCGCATCTCGTCGCGGGACGTCAGAATCTCGTGCCGGGCGTGCCGCTCGCGTACGGGCAGAGCATCACCGACGCGTGCATCGCGTGGCCCGACTCGGTCGAGCTATTGGGCGTTCTCGCAGGCGCGGTTCGCGCGCGCCGCGCCGGGTGAGCGCGCGCTTCGGTCCGCACGTCGATGTGTCGCGCGCGGCTTACGTCCACGAGAGCGTCGCGCTCTACGGGAAGATGCGCGTCGAAGAAGGCGTATCGATCTGGCCGAACGTCGTCGCGCGCGCGGAGACGCAAGAAATCGTCGTCGGCGCCTACACGAACCTTCAGGACTTCACGATGCTGCACGTCGGCTACACATCGCCGACGATCGTGGGCGCGCATTGCTCGATCACGCATCGCGTAACGCTACACGGCTGCACGGTCGGCGACAACTGCCTCATCGGCATCGGTGCGACGCTCATGGACGGCTGCGTGATCGGCGAAAATTCGATCGTTGCGGGGCACACGATCGTGGGCGAAGGCGTCGTCGTGCCGCCCAACTCGATCGTGGCGGGCGTGCCGGGCAAGGTGCTCAAGACGCGCGATAACTTCGTGGCGAACCGGCTCAACGCGTTCATGTATCACCGCAACGCCCTCGCCTACGCGCGCGGCGAGCATCGTGTGTGGTCCGATCCGACGCTGCTGGCCGAATTTGCGCATGAAGAAGCGCGCTTGCGCGCGGCGCAGCGGGCGGGCTGACGTCCGTGCGAACCGCGCTCACCGAGCTTCTAGGTATGCGTTTCCCGGTACTCAACGCGCCGATGACACCGCACGCGGGTGGAGCACTCGCCCGTGCGGTGAGCGATGCGGGCGCCTTCGGGATGCTCGGTTTCGACGAAAACGAAACGTCGGAGAGCATCGCGCGCGAGCTTGCGATCGTGCGCGATGGGGCGCCGGACGCGCGCTTCGGCATCGGGCTCGTACGCTGGGTGCTCGACGAACGGCCCGAACTCGTGAAGCTCGCGATCGCGGCGCGACCGGCGTTCGTCTCGATTTCGTTCGGCGATCCCGCGCCGTACGTCGCGCGCTTTCAGGACGCCGGAATTCTCGTGGGGTCGCAGGTGCAGTCGCGCGCGTGGGCGCGCGTCGCACTCGATGCGGGCGTCGACATCGTGACCGCGCAGGGGACCGAAGCGGGTGGCCACACCGGCGCGGTCGGGACGCTGCCGCTCCTGCAGATCGTGCTGGACATGGCGGGCGACGTTCCCGTGATCGCGGCCGGCGGCATCGCGACCGGTCGCGGGCTTGCCGCCGTCCTCGCTGCGGGCGCTGCGGGCGCGTGGATCGGGACGCCGTTTCTCGTGGCGCGCGAAGCGCGTAGCAACGATGTCGCTCGCGAACGCGTGGTGCGCAGCGATGAAACGCAGACCGTTCTCACCGCCGCCTTCGATCGCGTGCAGCAGAAAGCGTGGCCTGCGGAATTTCGCGGCCGAGCCTTGCGCAACGATTTTACCGCGCGCTATCACGAGCGCGAAGACGAGATCACGCCCGATGCACGCGAAGGTTTCGAATCAGCCCGCGCCCGCCGTGATTACGACGTAGCGCATCTCTACGCGGGCCAGTCGGTCGGTCTCGTTGCTGGCGTCGAGCCCGCGCGCGCGATCGTCGACCGCATCGTTTGCGAGGCCGAAGAACGGCTCGCGGCGTGCGCGGCGTTCGTTCGCTCTTAACGCGCCGCGCGCCACCCTTCTAGCAGTTCGCGCTCTCGGTCGCGGGTGATTCCAGCGACCTTCGAGGATGGTTCGGCGCGCCGTTGCGTCGTCGACCACGCATGCGTTTCGGCGATCGTGTCGCCCAGCGACCGAAACGTAAGTCCCGCGTCGCGCGCACGGTCGATCGTCGTATTCATGAAGCCGGGAACGCCGTTCGACGCCGCGATCCAAAGCGGCAAATCCATCCAGCCCTGGAGGCCGTTCTCTTCGAGGAACGCATCGTCGATCCAGACCGGCGTCGTCGGAGCGCCCAGAGCGCGATGAGCTGCGGCGACGACGTCGCCCATCGTCGTCGCGCGCGGCTCGCCCGTAAGGTCGAAAATGCCCGATCGTCCCGTTTCGAGCGCGCGCACCATAAACTCTGCGGCGTCGCGAGCATCGATGAATTGCACGAAGCGCTCGGGCGGGCCGGGCACCGCGATGTCGCCGCCGTCGGCGAAGCGGTCGACCCAATACGTAAAACGATTGGTCGGATCGTACGGCCCGACGAGCAGGCCGGGCCGTACGATCAGCGCGCGATCGTCGAAGACCGCGCGTACGACGTCTTCAGCACGGCGTTTCGACGGCCCATAATTGCGTGGATCGTCATCGGGGAACGCCGGGTCGCGCGGGACGTACGGCGCGACGGTATCGCCCATGGTTTCGCTTGTCGCATCGTAAACGGAAATCGACGACGTGAAGCAATAGCGTCCCGCGCGCAAGAGATGTGCGCACGACGCTGCGACGATGGCGGGCACGTAGCCGCTCGTGTCGATGACGGCGTCCCACCCGTCCCGTGGGATCGCGCCGAGATCGCCATCGCGGTCGCCGACGAGCCGTTGCACGCCCGCGAGATCGTCGAAGGGCATGCGCCCGCGTGTGAAGGTCGCCGCCGCGTGACCTCGTTCGAGGAGGCATCGTACGAGATGCCGCCCGAGGAACGTCGTTCCGCCCAGAACGAGCGCGTTCATCGCGATGCGCGCGCGGCCGTCTCGCGCGCGCGGCGCAGCCCCGCTTCGCGGGCGTAGCGTGAAATGGTCTCGCGACGGTGCCCGGTTTCCGCCTCGATCGCGCGGAGCGACCGGCCCTCTCGGACGCGTTCGAGAATGCGGTTGCGCTGCGTTTCCGTCAGCGAGTTGCGCGCGAGGACGTCATGCATGTGGCGTCGCTTCGCGCGGTACGCGTGCGACCCCGCGGATGCGTGGCCGCTTTTGAGCCCTTGAGCAACGTGTTGCCGTTCGACGTTAAGGGATACAGGATACCAAATACTTGAAGCAGCTCGCGGATCGGCGTACACTGCTCGCATGGCATCGACGCGATCGCGGGCGCAAGCCCGTACACTCGACAGCGGACTCGAACGGCCGCCATCGTTGCGCGATCAAATCTACGACCGTCTGCGAACGGCGATCTTCGCGGGCGACATGCCTGCGGGGACGCCGGTCATCGAACTCGACATCGCGACGCGGCTGGGCGCCAGTCGGACACCGGTGCGCGAAGCACTACGCCGCCTCGAAAGCGAAGGTTTGCTCGAACCGCGCGGTTCTCGCGGGTCGGTCGTGCGGGAACTCAAACGCTCCGAAGTCACATGCATCTTCGAAATTCGCGAGCTGCTCGAATCGCTCGCCGCGCGTCGCGCCGCGCGCGCCATGACCGCACGCGATTATGTCGAGCTCGATCGACTCATCGACGGAATGCGCAAGCACGTCGACGATCCGGCCGAAATGGAACGGCTCGACACGGCCTTCCACGATCGGATCCTCGCGCACGCCGACGGTATCCGGCTCAAACGTATGCTCGGCGATCTTCGGGCCGACATCTTGCCCTGGCGTTACCTCGCGCTCGCGACGCTCGAGCGCCGCCAGGGCTCGATCGACGAGCACGCGCAGATGCTCGCGGCGATGAAGGCGGGCGACGAGCATGCCATCGCGCAAGCGACGTCGCGGCATATCACGAGCACGCGCGCCGCCGTCAGCGACGAGGGCGACGCCGCCTAGCGAGGAGCAGCCGCCTCAAGCGTCGCGCGGGACGTCAGCGGCGATCGGGTGGTTCGCCATCAGCTCGAGCGCGCGCACCAGCGCCGAATGATCCAAAGCCGCCCCGCCGTTTGCGACGCAAGTATTGAAAAGCTCCTGACATGACGCCGTGTTGGGCAGTGCGATGCCCAACTCGCGCGCGCCGCAGAGCGCGAGGTTGAGATCTTTCTGATGCAGCGCGATGCGGAAGCCGGGCTCGAAATTGCGCTCGATCATCCGCTGGCCGTGGACTTCGAGGATGCGCGACGACGCGAAGCCGCCCATGAGCGCGGCGCGCACCTTTGCGGGATCGGCGCCCGCTTTGGACGCAAAGAGCAGAGCTTCGCCGATCGCTTCGATCGTCAGCGCAACGATGATTTGATTAGCAACTTTCGCGGTTTGGCCGTCGCCGTGGCCGCCGATGAGCGTCACGTTTTTCCCCATCGTGCGCAGCAGCGGCTCGATGCGCTCGAAGTGCTCGGCCGGACCGCCGACCATGATCGTGAGCGTCGCCGCCTTTGCACCGACCTCGCCGCCCGACACGGGCGCATCGAAATAATGTGCGCCGAGCGCACTGATGCGAGCCGCGAACGCTTTGGTCTGGATCGGCGAAATCGAACTCATGTCGATCACGATCTTATCCGGCGCTAAGCCCGCGGCGACACCATCGTCGCGGAAGAGGACCTCGGCGACGTCCGGCGTGTCCGGCACCATCGTGATGACGACGTCGGCGTGGGCCGCGACCTCGCGCGCCGACGCGCACGCGACGCCGCCGTTGCGCGTGATGTCTTCGGGAACGGTCTGCCGCGCGTGCACGAAGAGCTGGTGACCCGCCCGCTGCAGATGCCCGGCCATCGGCCGACCCATGATCCCCAGGCCAATGAACCCGATCTTCATCGGCGTGCGCCGTCCGGCAACCAATCCAGACCCGCCGTCGTGGTCGAACGCGGTTTGTATTCGCAGCCGATCCAACCCGCATAGCCGAGTTCGTCGATGCGGTCGAACAAGAACGGGTAGTTGATTTCGCCCGTGCCCGGCTCATGCCGCCCGGGATTGTCGGCGATCTGGAGATGACCGATGCGCGCAAACTCGCGCTCGATCGTGCGCGCGAGATCGCCCTCCATCACCTGCGCGTGATAGACGTCGTACTGCAGCTTGAGATTCTCCGAGCCGACGTCCGCGATGATCTCGAGTGCCAGGTGCGGCCGGTCGACGAAGAAGCCGGCAATGTCGCGGCTATTGACCGGCTCGATCAACAGCTCGATGCCTGATTTCTCGAGGGTGTCCGCAGCATAGCGCAGATTGTCCACGAGCGTTGTGCGAGCGACCTGAGCGCTCACGCCCGCCGGCAAAATTCCGGCCAGACAATTCACGCGCGGACAACGTAAGGCCGACGCATATTCGACCGCTCGGGTGACGCCGGTTCGAAACTCGGCAACGCGGTCGGGGTGGCAGGCGATGCCGCGCTCACCGGCGGCCCAATCGCCGGCTGGGAGATTGTGCAACACCAGCGTCAGCCCGCTCGCGGCGAGCCGCTCCGCAATCTCTGCTGCAGCGTCGTCGTATGGGAACAGAAACTCGACGCCCGCGAATCCGGCATCGGCGGCAGCAGCGAAGCGGTCGAGAAACGGGACCTCGGTGAAGAGCATCGTGAGATTGGCGGCAAATTTCGGCACGTATCGACTCCTGTTTGCGGGCGCGTCAGCGCCGCACGAGCGACTCTTCGCGAGTGGTTTGCAGACCGGCAACGTCCATGTCTTGGCTCGTGCGCAACGAAAGCGACGGATCGAGACACAAGATCTCCTCGAACTCGTTGATGCTGTCGACTTCGGTGCCCATCGAAATGTTGGTCACCCGCTCGAGGATGAATTCCAGCACGACGGGGACTGCGTGCTCGGCCATGAGGACTTGTGCGCGGGCGAATGCGGCCGGAAATTCGGCCACCGTTTTAATACGTATGGCTTTACAGCCCAGGCCTTCGGCAACGGCGACATGGTCGACGCCGTAACCGGGAACCGCTCCCGTGTCGGCTTGAGCATTGATGTTGTCGAACGCCAGGCTGACCTCGAAATCCATCTCAAAGCCGCGCTGAGCCTGGCGGATGAGACCGAGGTACGAGTTATTGACGACGATGTGCAGATACGGCAGCTTGTGCTGCGCGCCGACCGCCAATTCTTCGATCATGAATTGAAAGTCGTAGTCCCCAGAGAGCGCGACGATCTTCTTGAGCGGATCGGCGGCGCGCACGCCGAGTGCCGCCGGCAGCGTCCACCCGAGTGGTCCGGCCTGGCCGCAATTGATCCAATTGCGCGGATGATAGACGTGCAGGAACTGAGCGCCCGCGATCTGCGAGAGACCGATCGTCGTGACGTAGCACGTGTCGCGGTCGAGCACGTCGTTCATCTCTTGATAGACGCGTTGTGGTTTGAGCGGCGTTTGATCGAAGTTGGAACGCCGCAGCATCGTGCGCTTGCGGTGCAGGCACGCTGCCGCCCACTCCGAGCGGTCTCTGAGCGTTCCCGCCGCGCGCATCTCGCGGGCGACGTCGATGAAGAGTTCGAGCGCCGCACGCGCGTCCGACACGATGCCGAAGTCGGGCCCGAAGACGCGACCGATCTGCATCGGCTCGATGTCGACGTGAACGAAGGTGCGGCCTTTGGTGTAAACGTCGACCGAGCCGGTATGGCGATTGGCCCAGCGGTTACCGATCCCGAACACGAAATCGGACTCGAGGAAGGTCGCGTTGCCGTAGCGGTGACTCGTCTGCAGCCCGACCATTCCGGCCATGAGGTCGTGATCGTCGGGAATCGTACCCCAGCCCATGAGCGTGGGAATGACGGGCACCCCGGTCAGTTCGGCAAACTCGACGAGCAGTTCGCTTGCGTCGGCGTTGATGATGCCACCGCCGGCAACGATCAGCGGCTGCTCCGCCGCGTTGAGCATCTCGAGGGCGCGTTGCGCCTGGCGACGCGTCGCCGCCGGTTTGTAGATGGCAAGCGGCTCGTAGGTCGAGATATCGAACTCGATCTCCGCCGTCTGTACGTCGACGGGCAAATCGATGAGCACCGGGCCCGGCCGACCCGAACGCATGACGTGAAACGCCTGTTGGAACACCATCGGCACGAGTGCCGGTTCGCGTACGCACACGGCCCATTTGGTGACCGCCTTGGCGATCGTCTCGATGTCGACGGCTTGAAAATCTTCTTTGTAAAGGCGCGCCCGCGGCGCTTGACCCGTGATGCATAAGATCGGAATCGAGTCGGCCGCTGCGGTATACAAACCTGTCACCATGTCGGTGCCTGCGGGTCCGGACGTTCCGATGCAGACGCCGATGTTGCCGGCTCGCGCCCGAGTATAGCCGTCCGCCATATGCGAGGCGCCCTCGACATGCCGAGCGAGGATGTGGCGGATCGCAGCGCTGCGCCGCAACGCGGCGTAGAACGGATTGATCGCCGCTCCCGGTACCCCGAAAGCCGTGTTGACGCCCTCTCGCTGCAAAATTAACACCGCTGCGTCGACCGCCATCATCCGAGCCATCGGTACTCCTCGTTCGCTAAGGCCCGCAAACCATGTGCGGCATACGGGATACTGTATACAATCGATACCAGATTACTGGTTTGTGGTCAAGCAATCGGGCAATCCTGTTGCTGCGTTCGCGAGCCGAACGGAGATGAGCCCGCGCGCCGCGTTTCCAAGCCACACCGGACGGTCGCGTAAATCGTCCGGCACGAGTCGCGCTTCGCGCGCGCGGCCGGACGCGAGCAAGTCCGCACGAAGCATGCCCGCGAACGCTCCCGCGTCCAGCGGCGGTGTAAGCAGCGTTCCGTCAGACTCGACGAAGAGCGTCGTGCGCGCGCCGTCGGCGAATTCGCCGCGCTCGTTGAGGATCAGCGCATCGAACGCGTCGCAGGCCGCAGCTTCTGCCGCCGCGGCGTCGTACGCATCACGGGCCGTAGTCTTGTAGCGCAGCGCTGGATCGTTCGCTTGCAGCACGATGCGTGAGACGCAGATCATCGCATCCGGCGGGGCTTCGATGAGGTCACGTTGCGTGATCGTCAGCGTGCCGTCGGTGGCGAGTTCGAGCCGTGCGAGCATCGCGCGCGCGCGTGGCGTGCCGCGGAGGGTCGCGAGGACATCTGCGACGCGCGACTCGTCGTGCGGGATGCCGAGCGCAAAGGCGGCTCGGGCTAGGCGCTCGCAATGCGCCGCTTCACGCGCGAGCGTCCCATCGGCCTCGACGCGCAACGTTTCGATCAGACCGACACGCCGCGCGCACGCATCGAACGCGCGGCGTTTGACGAGAATCTCCGCCCACTCGTCGCGCGCGTCGGAATCCGCGACGATGCCGCCGCCGATACGCAGTTCGCCACGTCGCGCGGTCTCGTCGATCGCTGCGGTGCGGATCGCGACGCTCCACGTGCCGCGGCGCGATCCGTCGCAATATCCGATCGTGCCCATCGAGATTCCGCGCGGCGCGCGTTCGGCGTGCGCGATCGCGCGCATGGCGCTGCCTTTGGGCGCGCCCGTGATACTCCCACAAGGAAAGAGTGCACCGAAGATCGCCTGCAAGCTGACGTCCGCACGCAGATGCCCGACCAGCGTCGATGTCATGGTCGCAAACGTCGGAAACGTCTCGATTGCGAACAGCGGATCGACCATGACCTCGTCGCAAATGCGGTGCATGTCGTTGCGTAGCAGATCGACGATCATCACGTGCTCGGCGCGATTTTTCGCCGACCGCAGGTGTTCGCGTGCGTTTGGCGCGGCGGTACCCTTCATGGGCTGCGTCGTGATGCGATCGCCATCGAGTGAGAAGAAGCGCTCGGGTGAGAGCGAGACGAACGCGTGGCCGCGATGACGCACGAGCGCGGCGTACGGCACGTGCGCCCGCACGCGCAACGCGGCAAACAACGCGGCGACATCGCCATCGAACGTAAAGGCGAAGGGCACGGTGTAATTGACCTGATAGACGTCGCCCGCATGCAGCCCCGCGGCGATCGCTGCGAGATCGTGCGCGTACCGCCGCTCGTCGATCTGCGCCACGAGTGGCCCGATCGAATCTGGCGCGCCCAAATTTGACAACGGGGCAGTAGCCGCATCGTATCCGTCAGAGGGCGTGCCGTCGCGCGGTCGCGGCGGGTACACGCCAAGAGCAACGAGCGGCATCTGCATGACGTCGCGGGTGGTATCCGCGATCATCGCGGCGTCGCCATTCCGCTGCGTGACTTCCGAGCCGCCCTGCACGAGCGCCGCGCCCGCCTCATATGCGAGGTATCCCGCGATGCTATAGCCGTCGGCGAGTGCGGCTTCCGCCTCCGCAAGGACGCCCGCGACGTCCGCCGGTGCGAACGCTTCGAGGCACGCGTGCGGGTCAGCGAACCTTCGCGGCTGCGGACCGGACCAGCAGACCTCCATCGTCCGGCTCGTTCGCTCCCGAGGTTCCCCGCGCTTGCGCGGGCAACCTGAAGCGGCCATGTCCTACGTTTACACGATGCAACGCGTCGGCAAGACCGTGCCGCCCAAAAAATACATCTTGCGCGATATTTCGCTGAGTTTCTTTCCCGGTGCGAAGATCGGTATTCTCGGGACGAACGGTTCGGGAAAGTCGACGCTGCTACGCATCATGGCGGGCGTCGACACCGAATTCGACGGCGAAGCCAAAGCCCAGAACAATCTCACGATCGGCTACCTCGAGCAGGAGCCGAAACTCGATCCCGAAGCGACCGTTCGCGAGGTCGTAGAAGGCGCGCTCGGACACGTGCTCGCGGCGCGAAAGCGGCTGGAAGAAGTGTACACGGCGTACGGCGATCCCGACGCCGATTTCGACAAGCTCGCGAAGGAACAAGAGCGGCTCGAATCCGAGATTTTCGCAGCCGACGGCGATTCGCTCGATCAGCAGCTCGAAATCGCGGCCGACGCGCTACGGTTACCGCCGTGGGATGCGAAGATCGGGCCGCTCTCGGGCGGTGAGAAGCGGCGCGTGGCGCTGTGTCGGTTGTTGCTCTCGAAGCCGGGCATGTTGCTCTTGGACGAACCGACCAATCACCTCGATGCGGAAAGCGTCGAGTGGCTCGAAAAATATCTGCAGGCATTCCCCGGCACGGTCGTCGCCGTGACGCACGATCGCTACTTCCTCGATAACGCGGCGGAATGGATTCTCGAACTCGATCGCGGCCGCGGTATACCATTCAAGGGCAACTACAGTTCGTGGCTGGATCAGAAACAAGAGCGACTCGCGCAAGAAGAAAAAGAAGAATCCGCGCGACAGAAGGCGCTCAAGAAAGAGCTCGAGTGGGTCCGCACCAACACCAAGGGTCAGCAGTCGAAGAATAAAACGCGCATGGCGCGATTCGAAGAACTCTCGAGCTACGAGTATCAGAAGACCAACGAAACGCAAGAGATCTTCGTGCCGGTCGCGGATCGTCTCGGTTCGAAAGTCATCGAGTTCAAGAACGTGACGAAGAGTTACGGCGACCGCGTGCTGATGGAAAACGTCAGCTTCATCGTTCCCGCGGGCGCCATCGTCGGCATCATCGGCCCCAACGGTGCCGGTAAATCGACGATGTTCCGCATGCTCGCCGGTAGCGAGCAACCCGACGCGGGCGAGATCGTTATCGGGCCGACGGTCAACATGGCCGTAGTCGATCAATCGCGCGAATCGCTCGACGATACGAAGACCGTCTGGGAAGCGATCAGCGGCGGCCGCGATTACATCATGGTCGGGAAGTTCGAAATGGCGTCGCGGCAGTATCTGGGACGCTTCAATTTCAAGGGTGCCGACCAGCAGAAACTCGTCGGAGCGCTCTCCGGCGGCGAACGGGGCCGGCTTCACATGGCAACGACGCTTCTGGCTGGCGCGAACGTGCTGCTGCTCGACGAACCGTCGAACGATCTCGATGTCGAAACGCTGCGCGCGCTCGAAGATGGCCTCTCCGAGTTTGCCGGCACCGTCATGGTCGTCAGTCACGATCGCTGGTTTCTCGATCGCATCGCCACGCACATCATCGCCTTCGAAGGCGATTCGAACGTTTACTATTTCGACGGCAATTACACCGAATACGAAGCGAACAAACGCATGCGACTCGGTGAAGAAGCCGCGAAGCCGCACCGCATCAAGTACAAACCGCTCTCGATCAAGTGATGTCGCCGCGCGCCGCGAGCGCACATGGGCGGAGCCGCGACGCGCGATAGCCAAAGCGCCCGCATGACCGCGCGACGTCTTCTCCTGAGTCTTGCATTGTTCGTGCCAATCGCGTCGCAGAGCGATCGCGCGCTCGCTGCGGAGGCCGCGAGTGCGCCGGGCGGCATCGCTTCGTATGAGTCCTTCGTCAAGGGCGCGACGCCGCAACGCGGGCTGTTCACGGTCTGGCACAAGGATGGCAAAGTCTACCTCGAACTTGCGGCAAATCAGCTCGAGCGCGAATTCGTCCAGACCATCGTACCGGCGACGGGCGCGGGCGGCCAGGGTGTCGTGTACGGCAATACCGATCACCTCCCGACCGAACTCGTTCGCTTCGAACGGGCCGGAAACAATCTTGCGATCGTTTGGCCGAGTCCGTCGTTCATCGCCCCGCACGCGCCCGCCGCGCAACGAGCGATTGCCGCAAATTTTCCGCGCACGATCGTCGGCCTCGCGCCCATCGCTGCGACCGATGCGAAGACCGGTGCCGTGGTCATCGATGCCGCGCCGTTCCTGGACGATCAACTCAATCTCAAAGCCGTGCTCAAAGCGAATCTTCACGATGTGCCCAAGGCCGAGCCCTACGCACTCGATCGAGACCGGACGTATTTCGGCGCGACCAAGGCGTTTCCGAAAAACATCGTGCTGCACGCAATGCAGGCGTGGTCGTCGGACGATCAGCGCCTCGCCGATACCTTGCCCGACCCGCGGCATCTCTTGCTCGACGTTGCCTACAATATCGCCGAACCTCCGGGATCGTCCGACTACGTACCGCGCTATGCCGACGACCGCGTCGGTATCTACGACGACATCTATCTGACCTTCGACAACGACGAAGTGCTCTCACGCAAGCTGCGCTATATCGTCCGCTGGAATCTGCGTCCCTCCGACCCGAGCAAACCGCTCTCGCCCGCGACGCATCCGATGGTGTTCTTTATGAGCAATACGATTCCGGAACGATATCGCCCGGCGATCCGCGCGGGAGTGCTCAAATGGAACCTCGCCTTCGAAAAACTCGGCATCAGCGACGCACTCCAGGTTCGCGATCAGCCCGACGATCCGAATTGGGACGTCGAAGACATCCGCTACAACGTCTTACGCTGGGTTCCCGAGTATCATGCGAGCTTTGGCGCCGATTCGCAGACGCTCTACGATCCGCGCACGGGCGAAGAATTTCGCACGGGGATCCTCATCTCGGCCGACGTGCCTTCGGGAACGTTGCGCGAATGGACGCACGTCGTCGATCCCGTGCGCTACGGCCGCGTGACCGATCCGATGCCGCAGAAATTTCTCGACGACGCGTGGATGTCGGTCATCCTGCACGAGACGGGCCACAACTTGGGAATGCAGCACAATTTCATCGGCTCCCGCGCGTATACCGCGAAAGAACTTCAGGACAAAACGTTCACCGCGGCACACGGCATCGCATCGACCGTCATGGAGTACGCGCCGACCAATCTGTGGCCGCGCGCATACGCGCAGGGCGACTATTCCCAGACCACGCTCGGCCCGTACGATTACTACGCGATGAAGTGGGCTTACGGCGCGGTTCCGCGTGCCAAGACGCCCGAAGACGAGATACCGACGCTCGCGAGATGGGCATCGGCGTGGAGCGACCCGAACTACCGCTACGCTTCTGACGAAGACGTGAGTTGGGAAAATGGCCACGCCTCCGATCCACGCGTCGAACAAGGCATCCTCACCAACGACCCGATCGCCTGGTGCGACGTGCAATTGAAGATGGACCGTGATTTGCTCGGCCAGGTCGGTGCGTACTTCCCGCGTCCCGGCGGCGCGTTCGAGGAGACGAGCGACGCGTTCGGCGACGTCTTGCGCCGCTATCGCGAGTGTGCCGAGATGCCGGCGCACTACATCGGGGGTCAGTTCGTCTCGCGGGCGCACCGCGGCGATCCGCGTGCCGAAGCACCGATCGTGCCGGTGTCGTTCGACGAGCAGAAGCGCGCGTTCAGACTGCTCGATCGCTACGTCTTCGCGGCGGATGCATTCCGGTTCTCGCCGCAAACGCTCTCCTCGCTCGGGTACAGCGAGTGGGCCGGGTACGGCTACGTCGCACTCGAGGGCTACGGTAATCTTCCGGCGTTCGCCTACGCACCGCCCGAGCGTCACGACGTGCCGGTCGCGGCGCAGATCGCCGCAATGCAGACCGCGGCGATCCGACAGATGTTCCTCCCGATCGTGCTCGCGCGCATCGCCGACGGCCCGTCGGAGACGCGTTCCGGGCACGCGATGCATCTGGCCGATCTCTTCGACTGGATGCATCGCAGCGTCTACACCGAGTTGCGTGACGGCGGTGCCACGAGCGTCACCCGCCTGCGCCGCACGCTGCAGCAACGGTACCTCGATACGCTGGTGAAGCTCGCCACCAAGCCCGAAGTCGGTACGCCCGACGACGCGCGCTCGCTCGCGCGCGCGGAGTTGCTCTCGCTGCAGCGCGAGTCGGCGCGCGCGGGCCGCACGACCGGGCTCGATCGCGAAACCAAAGCCCATCTCGCGGACCTACACGCGCGCGCGACCGAGGCGCTGCATATCGAGCGCGGCGAGCGCACGTGATCGCGACCGAACGCACGCATCGCGGCGCGGCGTTCGGCGTCGTGTTTGCGGACCTCGCGGCGCGCGTCGCGGGTCGCACGGGTCCCGCGGGTCGGCCGCTCTGCACGTGGTGCGAGGCTGAAGTCGCGGCGCGCCGCCGCGTCTGGTGTAGCGACGCTTGCGCGAATGCCTATTGGGATAGCGCGACCTGGCGCGGTTTGCGGTCGGCCGTCGCCAAACGCGACCGCGGCGTCTGTCGCGTGTGCCAGGTCGATTGTCGTGCGTTACGTCGCGCCTACGCTGCGTTGCCGCCGAAATCGCGCGCGGCATTCGCCAAGCGCTACGACGTCCCCAAGCGTCGACTGCGTAAGACGTGGTGGGATGCCGACCACATCGTGCCGATCGCCGAGGGCGGGCGGAACGACCTCGCCAACCTGCGCACGCTCTGCATTCGCTGTCACAAGGCCGAGACGCGCGCGCTCGCCGCTCGACGTACGGCCGCGTTCCGCACCGCGAGCGCCTGGCCGGACATGCTCGCGCGCGCGAACGCGTTGCTCGATCGTGTCGAGTTCGCGGAGTCTGGCTAGGCGTTTGCCTTCGCCGTGACAGCGCCCGCGGCGAATCCGCCCGCCGTGTATACCGCCACCGTCAAGAGCGCCGTCGTGAGGCTGCGCGACGTCGTGTCCGCGGCGAGACCAAGTGGTCGTGGGAGCACGACGGCACCGATGCCGGCCACGATGCCGAGTGCGCCGCCGACGACATAGGCGGCTGACCCGCGCCGCCCGCTCGCGGCGGTCAAGGCAAAATAAGCGCTGTTCGACGCGAGATCACCGGCGAGCGCCATCAAATAGAGACGACGGCCACGCGGCGCCGGTATGTCCGCCGCATCGGCCGATTTTGCGAGAGCTTGCATTCCTAAGAGATCGACGCGCGGAGGGCGCGGCAACGTTCGCCGCACGATTTCGTGCAAGACGTTCGTCGTGAGCGCGCCCGCGAGTCCGGCGGCCGCAACGGCGCGCGGAGTCATCGATCCGAGGCGTCGCCGGCGCGCACGACCACGACGTCGCCGCGCGCGATGGCGTTGAGAAGTTCTTCGCGACACTCGTCCTGCGTGCGGTCTTGCGCGCGCATGCGCTCGGCGATCCAGGCGCCCGGCGCCATTGCCGTGCCGCCGGCGACGTCGCGCACGACGGCATCCGAATCGAGGGCAACCATTGTTTCGGGTGCATCAGACTGCGGTGGGTGTGCGTCGCTCATGCACGGGCCGTACCCAAATGTCGCCGTATCGGTCGCGCGGTCGAAAGCCGCCGCGGCGAGTGCGGTCGCGGGCGATCCGACCCTGTAAAGCAGAAAGTCTCCGCGGGATCGACCCAACATTAGGCGGCGGCTGCCGGAACGCGCCAGCGCCGTTCTCATCGGTCGTCATATTCGACGGCGATCGCGTCGTGCGATATCAGCCGCCCGGCAATCTACCCTGAACGCAGCGACTACGGCCATTCGCGTAGTGGTCTCGCGCAGCTCTTCGTCTTGCCCGCACACGTGCACCGCCGTCGCGTCCGCGCATAATCTCGTACCGATGCGGGCAAAACGCGAACGTGAGCATTCCAAAACGTCGGCTCGGTCGCACGAACGAACAGGTCTCGATCGTCGGAATGGGCGGCTTTCATCTTGGCCAATCGCATCTGCCCGATGCCGACGCGACCGCCCTGGTCCATGCGGGCGTCGATCGTGGCATCATGTTCCTGGATAACTCTTGGGACTATAATTCCGGCGCGAGCGAGTTGCGGATGGGTCGTGCGCTCGCGGTCGGCGGCTACCGCGATCGCGTCTTCCTGATGACGAAGATCGACGGTCGCACCAAGGCCGCGGCTGCGAAACAAATCGACGAGTCCTTGGCGCGACTGTTGACCGATCGGATCGATCTCGTGCAATTTCATGAGAACATCCGCCGAGATGACGCCGATCGAATCTTTGCACAGGGCGGCGCGTTCGAAGCCGCGGTCGAAGCGCGGGCGGCTGGGAAGATTCGGTACATCGGCTTCACCGGTCACAAAGATCCCGCACTTCACCTGCACATGATCGACGTTGCGCGCGCGCACGATTTCGTCTTCGACACGGTGCAGATGCCGCTCAACGTAATGGACGCGCACTTTCGCAGTTTCGAGCGCGACGTCTTACCGGTCGCGACCGAACTCGACATGGGCGTGATCGCGATGAAGACCTTCGGCGATCATAAGATTCTCGACGCCGGCTTGCTCGATCCGATCGATATGCTGCACTACGGCATGAATTTGCCGACGAGCGTGGTCGTCACCGGCATCGATTCGCAAGCCGTCCTCGACCAGGCGATCCGCGCCGCGGAAACCTTCGAGCCCGTGCCGGTCGAGCGCGTCGCCGCTTGGCTCGCGAAGACCGCTCCGGTCGCCGCCGATGGCGCGACCGAGCTGTACAAGACGACGCAATTCTTCGATAGCACCGCCCAGAACCCGCATTGGCTCGGGTGAGTTCGAAGCGGGGTCGCGCACGTCGGGCCGGTATCTTGGGACATGAGCGTTAAGCCACAGTTTCCACACGAGCAGTCCGAAGCGGGCGAATTCACGCGTCAAGGTGACGCTTTCGCCCGGCGCGTATCGACGGGACGCAACGCCGTGTATCCGGTCGCTCACGGCCGCTATCATCTCTACGTGTCGCTCGCGTGTCCGTGGGCGCACCGCACGATCATCGTGCGCGCGCTGTACGGATTGGAGGCGGCGATCGGCATGACCGTCGTGGACCCAATTCGTAACGACGAGGACGGCTGGGCGTTCCGCGACGGCGACGGATCTTCACACGATCCGATCAACGGGTTCGCGTATTTGCGCGACGCGTATCTCGCGACGGACCCCGCGTATCGCGGTCGCGTAACGGTCCCGGTTCTCTGGGATACGCAGACGCATCGCATCGTCTCCAATAACGACGACGACATCATGCGCATGCTCGAAACCGACTTCGTCCCGCTCGCGCAGCACCCGTGTAACTTCTACCCCGCCGCCCACCGCGCGGAGATCGACGCGCTCAACGAAACGATCTATCACGACGTTAACAACGGCGTGTATGCCGCCGGTTTCGCGACGTCGCAGGCCGCATATGAGAAACCGGTGCGCGCGCTCTTCGCGCGCCTCGACGAGCTCGACGCGCGATTGGAAACGCGGCGCTACCTTTTCGGTGCCCAACCCGTCGAGACGGATTTTCGCCTCTTCGTAACGCTCGTGCGCTTCGATGCGGTCTATGTCGGGCATTTTAAGTGTAATATCCGGCGCATCGCGGACTATCGAAATCTGTCCGGCTACCTGCGCGATCTCTACCAGCTCGACGGCGTCGCCGCGACCGTAAATTTCGACCACATCAAACGGCATTATTACATGACGCACGACGAGATCAATCCGACCCGTATCGTGCCGGTCGGCCCGCTGCTCGACCTAACGGCTCCACACGACCGTGCGAACCTGGGAACCAGTCGGGCCGAGCGTGCGTTGACTGGGTCGGAGGATACTTTATGACGCGATCATTCGCCCGCCCCCGCTGCGTACTCACATCATTCGCAGCGCTCGTTGCGCTCTTCGCCATGTTCGCCAGCGTCGCGCCGCGTCCGGCACGCGCCGATAGCGCCTCGACGACGGCCACCGTGCTCGGTGCCGCTGCCGCCATCGGCGCCATCTTAATCTCGAACAACGTCCGTCACAAACAGGCCCAGGCGAATACGCCGGTCGGCCGCACGCAAGACGGCGGCACGATTCTTGGCGACGGCCGCGTCGTCTATCCAAACGGCGACGTGTTGTATACCGGAACCGGGAACGGGCAGCAGTGCACGTTCAACGGATATGGCGTCCCGTGCTCGAGCAACCCGCAAGTCTACTATCCGCAAAATTACAACGGCGGACGGCATGACAACGGCCATCATTACGGTCACTACAAGCACCACAAGCATCACGACAACGACGACAACTATAATAACAATAATTACAACAACGACAACAACGACGGCGACGACCGTAAAGAAAAGGGCCGTCACGGCCACGACGACTAAACGCCTCCGCGACGCGAAGCGAAGCCCGACCGGTAACGGCGGGCTTTTTTCGTACGCGTGCGAATGGCGCGGCCATGCTACGTTCCGCTTTTCTTCGCTCGTTCGTCGCGACGGTCGTCGCGAGCGTCCCCGGCGTGGCCCTGGCGCGCGTCGCCGGGAAGTCAGGTCACAAAGTCGTGCGGCTTTCCGACGGGCTGTCGTGGGTCGATCTGGCGGTGGGGCGCGGTGCGATGCCGAAGGCCGGCCAGACCGTGAGTGTCCATTACACCGGTACGCTCACGAACGGCACGAAGTTCGATAGTTCGCGCGATCGTGGGACGCCGTTCGAGTTTCCGCTCGGTGCGCATCAAGTGATTGCGGGGTGGGACGAGGGCGTCGCCACGATGCGCGTTGGCGGCCGGCGGAAGCTGACGATTCCGCCCGCGCTCGGGTACGGCGAACGCGGTGCGGGAGGGGTCATTCCCCCCGGCGCGACGCTCATCTTCGATATCGAACTGCTCGGCATCCACTAGCGTGGGGCGCCGCATCGTCGCGGCCCTCGCGTGCGCGATCCTCGCGAGTTGTACCAAGGTGGGTACGACCGGTGCGTCGTCCGGCGCGTCGCTGCACGCTTGGACGAAACCCGACACGGTACGGATCGGCTTCTACGAGGAACCCGACACGCTCAATCCCGTCACGGGTCAGATGAGTTTTTCATCCGACGTGTTCCAGCTCGTTTTCGACGGACTCATTCGTTTCGACGATCGGGGGCGTCCGATTCCCGATCTCGCGCGCGAAGTTCCCTCGCTCGCCAACGGCGGCATCGCCAAAGACGGTCGCACGATCACCTACCATCTCGTTGCGGGCGCGAAATGGCACGACGGGGTGCCCGTCACGTCGCACGATGTCGCGTTCACATGGCGTGCGATCATGAACCCCAACAACGCGACGCCCACGCGCGTCGGGTACGATCGCATCGCGCGGATCGACACGCCCGACGATCGCACGGTGGTGCTGCATTTCCGCAAAGCGTATCCGCCGGCACTCTTCCTGTTCAAGAATCTCAATCAGGGCGCGATCGTCCCCGAGCACCTCTTGCACAAAAATGCGTCGCTCGATCGAGTCGCCTTCAATCGCGGTCCGATCGGTTCGGGACCCTATATCTTCGACTCGTGGCAACACGGGAGCGAGATGCGCTTTCACGCCAATCACGCCTATTTCCGCGGCGCGCCGAAGATCGAACACGTCACGCTCAAATTCGTGCCGGATCAAAATTCGATGCTCTCGGAATTACGCACGCACGACGTCGACCTCTACTTCAGTATCCCGCCGAGTCAGGTCGAGCGCATTCGCGGCTACGATGGCATCCGGATTGCGACGACTTCGACGCTGCATTGGGAACATCTCAATTTCAACACGCGCCGCGCGCCGCTGAGCGACCGACGCGTGCGTCTCGCGCTCTGCTATGCGACCGATCACGAGGCGATCTTTCGCAAGATCTATTTCGGTCTGGGGCGCCCCGCGCCGACGCACTTCAATCCCGATTTCGGTTGGGGCGATCCGTCGATTCCGTACTACCCCTTCGATCTCGCGCGCGCGAACGCGCTGCTCGATGCGGCGGGCTGGCGCATGGGGCCCGGTGGTCTGCGGCGCAAGAACGGCGAGCCGCTCGCTTTCACGATCTCGACCGTCGCGGGCGTCAAGCCGCGCGAGCAGATGGAAGTGCTCTTGCAGAGCGATTGGCACGCGATCGGCGCGGCGGTGACGGTAAAGAATTTTCCGGCGGCGACCCTCTTCGCACCCGCGGCTGCGGGCGGTATGATCTCCGCCGGCAAGACGGACGTCGCGCTCTTTACCTGGGCCAACACGACGCCCGATCCCGACGACGAAACCTACATCGCCCCCGACCGTATTCCGCCGGCGGGCCAAAACGATTCGTTCTTCGCAAGCGACGCGATCGCGGCGGCGCAACGCGCGGGCCTCGCGACGTACGACGTCGCGGCGCGCCGCCGTGCGTACGCGCGCATCGCGCACGTGCTCATCGACAACGTTCCGGAATACGTCATGAACTGGCTGCCTGAAGTCGTGGCGTCGAACGTCGATCTCCACGGCGTGCGCCCCGTGCCCGTCGGATCCGATCTCTGGAATATCGCCGACTGGTCGTACCGCTAGCGCGCCGCCGTGCCGCCCTGCACCGCTTCGAGATGCGCCGTATCGTTCAACCGTAACACGAGCCCGCGGCCGCCTTCGATGCGAACGCTCGACAGCGACGTGTTGCCCGCGGGAAAGAAGAAGGCGTGCGCGACGCCGAGCAGTCGCGCAAAGTAGGCGTTGATCGCGCCCGCGTGTGAGACGAGTGCCACGTGGTCACCCGGGTGCGCGCGTGCGATGTCGGCGACGGCCGCGGTCATGCGCTCTGCGACGCTCGGCGCGGGCTCGGCACCCGCGATCGCGTTCCACGAGCCGTCGCGTAATGCGATCGCCGCCAAGTCGGCGAGGCGAGCGCGAATCGCTGCGGCGCGTGCGTCCGCGGCGAGGTGGGCGGGCAGCGATTCGTCGCCGAGGTGGACTTCGCGCAAGCGCTCATCGACGACGACACCGAGGCCGCAGGCCGTCGCGACGGCCGTTGCCGTCTCATGGGCGCGGCGCGTCGGGCTCGCATAGATGCCCGCGAGCGTCGTGCTGCTCGCAAGGCGCGACCCCAAGGCGTTCGCCTGATGCTTGCCTTTCGCGCTGAGACCGAGGTCGTCGTAGCCGGCCGCGCCGGTGAAGGTGGCACCGGCGTCGGGCAGCGCGTCGCCGTGGCGTATGAGGTGGACGATCGTACGCTGGGGTGCGGCCATGTCGCCCGATTGGCGTGAGGGTTCTGCCGGGCCTCGGGTGCAGCGTGTCATGACGTTGGCACACTCCCCGGGTATACTCGGAACATGAAACGCATGGCTTCTGCCTCGCTCTTCGACGCACCGCAACCCGCCTTTGAAGCGCGCCTGCAACGGTTCGCGCGCGAAGTCGCGAAGCGTCATCGCGGGCGTCCCGCCGACGCCCGGGCGATGGTGGAGGCGCTACGTGCGTATCACGCGGCCTGGGCACTCTTCCACGCGGTTCCCGCCCTCGATTCGGCCGCGCTCGGCGTCGCCGTCGCGGCGTATCAGGCGGCGCGGACCGGTAGCGGCCGTGCGGCGGCGTAAGCCGGCCCACCGCCGACGCGTTGCCGATCGCGTACGCTCGTATCCGTCGCGCCGCGGAATCGAACGCGGCGTCTCGTACGTTTCTTGGGAGTCATGATGAATCGTCGTTGGTCGCTGCTCGGAGCGCTGGTCGCCCTTCCCCTCGCACTGGTCGCGGTCGTGCCGCAACGCGGTGTCGCGGCCGAACCGGCCGTCGTAACGCCCACCTTCGCCGCGCACCGCGCGACGGCGGTCTTTGCCGGCGGCTGCTTTTGGGGGCTGGAAGACGTCTTCGGAAAGCTCCGCGGCGTTTCCGACGTCGTGGTCGGATACAGCGGCGGCGATCGAGCGACGGCCCACTACGACCTCGTGAGTCAGGGGACGACCGGACATGCGGAATCCGTCGCGGTCGCCTACGATCCGACGGTTATTTCCTACGGCAAGCTCTTGGACGTGTTCTTCGGCGTCGCGCACGACCCGACGGAGGTCGATCGTCAGGGCCCCGATGACGGTCCGCAATACCGGTCCGCGATCTTCTTCGCGAACGACGCGCAAAAGCGCGAAGCAGCCGCTACGGTAGCGCGCCTCTCCGCAACGCGCTCGTTTACACGGCCGATCGCGACGCAAATCGTGCCGTTGCGAGCCTTCTATGTAGCCGAAGCCTATCACCAGCATTTCGCCGAGCGGAATCCGGCATATCCCTACATCGTGGAAGTTGACGCCCCGAAAGTCGCACTCCTCGAAGCGCGCTATCCGAAGCTCGTTCGCGAAACGCTAAGCGCGAAGCGCTAAGCGCCAAAGGCGTTAACTCAGGCTTTCCTTGCCGATTCCGCCGTGCAGCTGCGTGTCGATTGCGGCTTCGCAGGCACCGTGACCACACGCGCACGTGATGTTCTGCGGGTCGCGACCCTCGGGTGACGCGCAGTACGGCGAGCATGTCGCCTCGCCGAACGTGACCTCGCACAGGCACGCCAGATGTTCGCAACGCTGTGTCGCTTGGTCTACCATGCTCGCGGCGTTCCCGGGGACGCCTGGGCTCAAACGGCGGAGCGACCGAAGCTTTCGCGAATCGTGCCCCATGTCGCTGACCGAATATCCCGGATTCGCCCATCTCGGTGTCGAGCTGCGCAGTTTGTTGCTGCGCGTCCAGGACGGTGACGACGACGCACGGCCGGCTCTCTTGGGCGGCGTCGCCGACGTCCTCAACGTGTTCATCGGCCTCGACTTGCTGCAGTACGTCTTCATGCCGAGCCCCGAGGACGATGGGTCGGAGCCCGTGGCGATCGACCTGATCGCTCCGAGCGAGCCGGAGGCCGCAATCGCTTGGTTCTCCATCGACGAGGCCGGATACGACGAATTTCGCGATGCCGTGACCATGTTCGGGGACATCGCGGACGTGCTCAATCCCCCGATCGTCCTAGATGTCGACGACGATGGCGATTAGCGGTATACTCTTGGACATATGATGTTCGAGAAGACGGTGCGGTCATAGCCCGGCGCGGATCTTTCACCCAATCCCCCCGCAAGGTGGTCGAGGAACCCTCCAAAGAGGCGCCGCTCGAACTCTTCGGGACGATCAAACAAGTGTTCCCGAGCACGACGTTCGCCGTCGAATTGGAAAACGGACAGACGATTCTCGCGCACATCGCGGGCCGCCTACGCCGTCACCGCATCAAGATTTTGCCGGGCGACCGCGTCGATCTCGAAATGTCGCCGTACGATCTTACGAAGGGTCGGATCGTCTACCGTTACCGTGCCGGAGAAGCGCGCCGCTCCTAACTGGCGCCTCATTCGGCATGATTGCTCTCGGCGATGGACAATGTTGACGTCGTACGCGGGCTGACGCGGCCAACGGACGGCGATCGGATTCTTCGATCGCGTTCGGCGTACGTCGATGGAACGAGCGAACGAGATGTCGCGGAACCTCCACCTGCGAACCATGTCGGTCAACTTGCCGGAAGATCTCATCGACCGTGTGCGAAGCCTCGGCTTTCACGAAGATCTCAGCGCCTCGTCGATCGTCGAGCAGGCGTTGCTCGTGTTCCTCGACGGCCTTCCCGAAGCCGAGGTCGCGACGCTGTTACGCGATCGCGGTGCGAAATTGCGTCGCGGCGCCTAAGCCGCGACGCATTCGCAATTATTCGACCGCCGCCGGGTCGTTCGAGGCGTCGTCGATCTCGACGATCGAACTCGCGCCGTGCAGCACTTCGCTCACTTTTTCGCCACCGTCCGCGATCGGGTCGCTGACGATCGCATAATGCGTGTGGCCGTGGCCGTGCGAGTCGTCGACATGGAGGGTTCCGGCGAGGACGCGCCCATCGGCGAGCGTCGCGCGAATCGCCTTGCCGACGTAGCTCTGGAGTTCGGAATCGGTCATCAACGTGCTCTTTCTTGGCGAGGTCTGAGATGACTTGGCATTATACGTTACCGCGGTTCGTCGGCCTCGTGCTGACGATAGGATCTCGTGTCGAAATACCAACTCGGGAGAACGCGCGGAAAACGGATATCGCTGAACGTGTAGTCGATCGTCGAGCCGTCGCCGGCATAGCCGTCGCCGACGATGCCATGAATCGCG
>JAABUX010000870.1_pt1 | contig 48235 bp, 44 predicted proteins | sample 5561851 | NCBI WGS metagenome assembly JAABUX01 (sample SAMN10711883, study PRJNA513361) | rock metagenome | isolation source: Antarctica rocks | place: Antarctica: Victoria Land, Richard Nunatak red sandstone | collected 2016-01-03 | reverse complement strand
GGCTCGTTCGCGCCTGGGACGATCTCACGCAGATTCTTGCCGCGGCCTAGCTGTCCCTGTCAACCGCCTACGACGACGCTCCCGGATCGGCATGGGGCTTCTGACCTCAGCACGACCCAACGACACCGAACAGGGCGGTGAGCAGGCCGTTCTCGACACGCTGTGGCTCGATAAGGACCGGCAGCGTCCCCGCGATCAGACCCTTCGGCGTATGCGCGCGGTACGGCCGGCCGATCGACCCGCGCAACGGGTGATGGATATTGAACCCGATTTTGTTGTATGGGAAGCCAGCGTGGGCCACGCCGTCCATGGTGTAGCTGATGGCGCCATCTGCGGTACCAGTGATCCGCCCGTGCCACGAGAAGTGGAGGCCCTGGTAGTCGTGCCGCGCGGTGAAATCGACCTCGAAATGGTCGTCCCCGATGTCGAGGCGCAGGTCGGCGTAGGCCGCGGGGATCGAGTTCCAGGCGCCGTCGCGGACGGCGATGTAGATGCGTTGCACGACCTCGATGGGGCCAAAGCGGATATGTCGCAGATCGACACCCACGAGATCGGCGGTGACCGGACCAGCCGTGAGGTGGCGCGTCTCCGCCGGCGCGGCGGCGCGCCCGTACCATAATTGAAAGCGCGAATCAGCCATCCCCCTCCTCCTAATCTATGTCGATGCATTGCACTCTCTAAACTCTACCCTATGGCATGCATAGGATCAGCGTCAGCGCGTCAGCGCGTCCAACAACGGCCGCGTCGATCACAACGCAGTCCACTACCCATTCCATGCAATGGTGTTGCCGGTCACGATGCGATCGCCCTACAATTCACCAATTCAACGGGCCGATGGGAGCCTGCAACGTTTCAGGTATGATGTAAGGGGCGCCGCGCGCCGCTATCATGACGGGCGAAGTTCCCGCCCCTGCGCACTAATGCGCCTGTGTCAGCGACATATACTCACGTACGCGCGCGGAGTGGACAGTCCACGACACCTTCCATGCGGTCGTGTGGATACCGGGGAGGTAGATACTGAGAACTACTATGAGCACATCCAGCGACCCTAAAGAGCGTGGCATGGGCATCGTGCGCAAACCGAGCATGCGGCAGGTCGCCACGCACGCTGGCGTGGCCATGTCCACGGTTTCGCGTGTGATTTCGAGCCACCCCGACGTCAGCCCGCTCATGCGTGAGCGCGTCCTGCGGTCGGTGCGAGAGCTCGGCTACGAGCCTGACTTTCTGGCCCAGAGCTTGCGCCGCGGGGCCACGCGCTCCGTCGGCTTTGCCCTCAGCGACATCTCGAATCCGGTCATCGCGCAGATGGAGCACGGCGCCGAGGAGGCATTGCGTAGCGCCGGCTACTCCATGCTTGTCATGAGCTCGGAGAACAATCCGTCGCTCGACGGGGCCCACATCCGCTTCCTACAGAGCCGTCGTGTCGACGGCTTGATGCTCTTGTTGGCGAGCGAGCGTAAGAAGACCACCATCGACACGCTCGTCCCGCTGGAGATTCCCATTGTCGTGATCGACCGCGACCTGCCCAAGCGCTTGCGTGCGAGCGCGGTGCTCACGGACCATCGCCCCGGCATGGCAGCAGCGGCGGCCCACCTGCTTGACCTCGGCCATCGCCGTATCGCACTGGTCTCATGGCCGCTCGATCTGCGGCCGGGCCGCGAGCGCCTGGCCGGCTTGCGCGCAGCCTACCAGTCCCGTGGTCTACCCGATACGTCCATCCACGTCGTCGGCTTCTTGCCCGAACAGGGCGAGGAGGCGACCGGGAAGGTTCTCGACGGCCCCGATGCGCCAACAGCCCTCATCGCGGGGACCAACCAGTTGCTCATTGGCTGCCTGCGCGCGCTCGTCAAGCGCGGGTTGCGACCGGGCGCCGATCTCGCCCTCGTTGCCTGCGACGACGTGCCGTTGGCTGAACTCTTCACACCGCCAATCGCCATCATCGCACGCGATAACTTTGCCACGGGCCGCATCGCAGCTGAGTTGCTGCTGCGCCGCCTCAACGGGCAGGACGAGCCCGAAACAGTTGTCCTCCCGACGACCTTCGTCCCCCGCGCATCGTGCAGCCCACCACGGCAGCGGTAACGACGGAATCGCGGGCCGGCCCTGATGATCTGGCGACGGGTCACTCCTCCCCTACGGCGGACCGTCGGGGGCATCGCTCCATCAGCGCCGCAAGCCGCGGCCGCGTGGCGTACGACGGAACTGTCTCCGCTGACTGGACGGAGTAAGCGCCAGCCGCGCAGGCGAACTCGACGTCCTCGTCCAAGGCCGCTCCCTCGGCCAGGCGGACAGCGAGCGCGGCGCTAAAGGCGTCGCCGGCCCCGGTCGTATCGGTGGCCGTGACGAGATAGGCCGGCACGGTCCGAGTCCAGATGCGCGACGCGCCGCCGCGACGGTCAGCGCCGACGCGGCCCCCGAGCGAGCCCACACATGTGGCTGCCATGCGCGCCGCGCGTATCATTAGGTGGACGCGCCCTGTGTATCGATGGTGGCGCCGGACGCGGCTGAGACGTAGGCGCTCTCGACCAGCGCGAGGGTGCGCAGGTTATCCTCGCCACTCGTTTCCGGCATCTGACCCGTGCGCAGGCAGGTAACCCAGTGGCGTTGGATCGCCACGACGCTCTCCTGCACGACATCCCAGGGCGGCGTGGTCCAACTGTAGCGGGGGATAGACAGCCGGTCGTCCTCGACCGTCCCATCGGCGTGCGCAATCGTCAGCCGGTACCCAAGCGTGACGTCGACGGTCCCTTCCGCGCCCTCAATATGCGCCAGGACTTGGGGGAAGGGGTCTTCCGGCGCGTAGCTGGAGTAGGAAAAATCGACCACGCACGAGGCATCGTCGAACTGGAGCAAGACGGTCGCCGCATCCTCGCCCTTGATGTGCGGACGCACCCGCTGCGTCTGACAGGTCAGCGCGCGTGGCTCCCCGAAGTAGAAACGGGCGAGATCGAGCATATGCACGCCGAGGTCGGCCACGATCAGGCGAGTCTCCTCAGCGAGATAGGGCTGGTTGGCGAACACATCGAAGTGGGTGCGCCAGGAGAGGCGGCCGAAGAACGGTCGCCCCACCGCTCCCTGGTCCAGCACACGACGCGCCGCGCGCATCGGTGGCTGCCAGCGGAAGTTCTCGTGGACCATGAAGGGGACGCCGGCGTCGCGGCAGGCCGCGACCATAGCACGGGCGTCGTGGAGCTCGAACGCCAAGGGCTTCTGGCAGATGATCGCCACGCCGTGGCGCGCGGCCGCTTCGACGAGGGCGCGGTGGCTGGGCGGCGTCGTGACGATGTCCACGAAGTCAAGCCGCGCCGCGCGCAACATCTCCTCGGCGTCGTCGTACCACGCGGGCACGGCATACTCCTCGGCGGCGCGCCGCGCGCGGGCGACGTCGGCGTCGCAAACGGCGACGAGGTCGACATCCGCCGCCAGCTCACGCCAAGCGTGCAAGTGATTATAGGAAAAGAAACCGCACCCGATCAGCCCGGCGCGGAGCGGGCGCGTAGGATCTTGCATCATCAGCTCCCTCGTCGTTCAGCGGCCCTCTAATCCAAGCTCCGGTCTTACCGCATGCCGCAATGGCCGCCCATGACAGCATCAGTATAGGCGTCTTTGAGCGACTGTCAAGCCCGCGGTAGAGCAGCGTTCGCCAGACGGGTGCGATCCGAGCCAGCCACCGATGCGCGCCATCACAAGGAAACGTCGACCCGTGCGACGGCGTAGGGCCGCAGCGTGAGCCGCGGTGTTCCCTGTGCCATGCTGTGCTCCTCGCCCGGCTCGTCCCGGAAGGCCTCGTCAAGCGATGTGGCGCGCCCGAAGCTCTCTTCGTCCAGATAGCGGACCCGCACGGCCACGGCGTCGAGGCCCCGCAGGCGCACCTCACGGACAGTGGCCGTCATGTTGGCCAGCAGGACGCGCGTGCGCGCGCCGTCCCGCAGGACCAGGCTATCGACCTGTAGAGGGTCGCTAGAGGCGCTGGCGACGACGTTCGTCCCCGCGAACGCGCCGACATCGGCCAGCACATGGTACAGCGGAAACAGCATGCCCGGCGACGCGTGGAATCGCGCGGGAAGCCCCGACCCCGCCACCGTTTCCATGACGCCGCGCCAGCCGGTGGTCTCGTAGTAGGTCACGCTGGCCGCGCCCCCCGCGGCCAGGTACTTGAGGCTGCCGACGGTCCAGCCCGCGCCGAAGAGGGACATCTGGCGCGGGTCGACCGCCGGCGGCAACGCGCCTGGTCCCGGCTCCGGCGCGGGGCCCGTGGCGTTGGGGTTGAAGCGCGGCTTCAGCGTCACCGGGCTAACGGCCAGCGGCCGATCCGCACAGAATTGGCGCGCGCTCTCCAACGTGACGGCCTGTGCGGCCAGCGTCTCTGTCAGCGACGCGTTGTCGAAGGCATGCACTTGTGGATTGATCGAGTAGCTCACCAGATCCAACGTGTCGATGGGGGGCCGGTCGCGGTTCACCTCAGTGAAGTAGGCGTTGGCGCCGGCGCCGACGACGGCGCGCGGCTGATAGACGACAAGCACCCGGCGCGCCAACTCCACCCAGCGCGCCGTGGTCGATGTCTCATCCTTGTGGAAGATCAGCCATGCCGCGACCTCCGGCTTCCGCTCCTCCAGCAGCGCCGCCAGCGCGTCCAACTCCTGCTCCGCCTTATTAGAGAGGAAGAGGGCGATCTCCAGCGGCGTACCGAGCGCGCGGGACTCTCGTACCGCCCGGCTGAACGTGGCGGCACAGGCGTCGGAGGCGAGGTCCAGATCGACGCGCAGATGGCCCAGGTGGAGTGCGCGTAGGCGCTCCAGCTCATCCTCGCTCAGCGCGTGGCCGTGGCTGGCCAGGCCCAGCCCGAGGCGCGGCAGCGGCCGCGCGACCTTGGAATCGATGGTCACCTCGATAGGGTCCTCGCCACCAGTGCCGGTCGCGGCAGGTATCCCGTGCAGCGTAAGCGTGAACGACTGCGCGACGCGCTCGCCTTGGCGCACCTCCACCGGATAGGGCAGCCGCAGCGGCGTGGAGTAGGTCTTGTAGGAGGCGTCGGTCCAGTTGCGCTGGTCCTCCATCTCGAAGGTGTCGCCGCCCAGGCGCACCTCGGCGCGCACCTCGGGCGTCACGATATGGGTGATGGCCACGATGTCCAGGAAGGGCTGATGCGGCGCGATGTACACGGGGAATACGCCCTCCTCGTCGGAGCCGTCGACATGGCGGATCGTACAGGGGACACCCGCGCAGGCCATGGGATGCAGGATACAGAAGCCGATGCGGTTCTTCCAGAAGGTGCGCTGTGCCTGCCCGTCCATCGTGTAGCTGATGGCGCCGTCCGCCGAACCGCGCAGTGTACCGTGCCAGGCAAAGTCTACGCCGTTCCCGGTGTGCCGCGCATCGAACGAGAGGTCGAACGAGTCAGCGCGGGCGTCCAGGCGTACGTTGGACAGGACGGCCGGGATGGTGTCCCAGTTGCGGTCGCGCACGGCGACATAGACGCGACGCAGCGCCTCGCGGTCACTAAGCCGGATATAGCGCAGGTCGGCGCCGTCGAGCGCCAGCGAGAGCGGCCCCGCGCGCAGTACCCGTTGCTCCGGCAATGGCTCGTCCATCCCATGGTACTTTATATGCGTCGTGATGTTATGCGTCGTGGTATCCGGCGCCGGTGGCTCAGAGGTCGTCATCTGCTCGCCTCCTCCTGACGAAAACCTGATACGCTATCAGAATGGCGTTTCCTAAGACAAGGTTCTTCGGGGCCCATTAGGGGCCCATTAGTGGACGCGCTCGACCACACCGTTGCGCGCGCTGCGGTAGGCGGCGGCGAGGATCTCGACCGTGCGCGCCCCCAGTTCGAGCGGCGAGCAGTTGTCGACCGGACGCCCGCGCGCCAGGTCGACCAGGGCGTCGATCGGCCCCACACAGTCATAGGCGCCGGCGTCGGGCTCCAGGTCCAGACGCACGTCGCCGTCGGGGCGGCGCCAGCGCCACACCCGCTCGCGATCGAGGTCAATGTGGACCTGTCCCTCTGAGCCAATCGCGCGCACCTCCAACTGGTTGCGGTTATCATCGGCGCCCGCGTGGCTCGCGCCGCCCGCCAGCGTGCCGATGGCACCGTTGTCGTAACGCAGCGCGATGGCGTCGTGTAGCTCGACCGGCGCCGACAGTGGGGCCGACATGAAGGCAAAGACCTCTTTGCCGCGCAGCCCAGTCAGCCACAGGGCCAGGCCGAGCGCGTGCGAGAGCTGGGCCTGGCCGTAGCCGCCGCCCGAGAGCGCCGGATCGGTCCAGGTACCTTGCTCGGGTACCGCCTCTGGATCGGCCTTGGGATACGCCCCAGTGTTGGAAAGCAGCTCACGGGTCACCGAGGCCATGTGGATGATGACCTGCTCGATCGCGCCGATGCCCCGGCCGTCGGCCATCAGGTTTTTGGCCGCGCGGACCATCGGCTTGTAGTTCCACCCGAAAGCGACGAGGGCGTGGCTGTCCACGCGCCGCGCCGTCTCCACAAGATCCCAGGCCTGGGCCGGATCGATTGTCACCGGTTTTTCGACCAGCACATGCGCGCCAGCCTCCAGTGCGGCCCTGGCATGCTCGTGGTGCAACCCGGAGGGGCTAGAGACGACGCAGATGTCGATGCCAGCATTGACGACATCGCGATAGTCTTCGCTGGCGATGGCGAAGCCGTAGCGCGCCTTGATCTTCTCCAGCATGTCGCGGCCGAGGCGGCTGACCGCGACGAACTCGACCTCATCGGCATGCCGGGCCAGGTTCGGCAGATGCGAGGCCACGGCCCACGACCCGGCGCCGATCACCCCTAGGCGCAACTTTGCCATACGCGCTTCCTCTCCACTCCTCTAGCTCTGGCGCCACCATCAACATCAGCGGTGGCTTCCTCATGTATTAGGTGATAGATGGCAGGTATCAACAGCCGAACCCTGTCACCTGTCACCTGAGGCGATACTTCTCCACCACGTCCTCGCGCACTTCGATGCCGAGGCCCGGCGCCATGGGCACGTCGATCCAGCCGCCCGTCTGCTTGAAGGGCGTCGTCACCAGTTCGTCCTGCATGGGGTTCTCGAGCGGCTTCATCTCGAACACGAGGCAGCGATCGGAGATGGCCGAGAGGGCCAGGCTGGCCGCCGTGATGATGGCGCTGCTCCAGGCGTGCGCGTTGTACCAGACCGTGGCGTTCTCGACGACCTGGATCAACTTGGAGAAGCCGGTGATGCCCTCGGCGCGCCCCGGGTCGCAGCCCACCACGTCGACGATGCCCGTGTCGATGAGCCGCTGGTAGGCGGCCACGTTCCACTCGCGCTCGCCCGTGGCGATGAGCGTCTTGACGTGCGGACGCAGCTTGCGGAAGCCCTCGATATCCTGCGGCTCCAGCGGCTCCTCGATCCAACGTAGGCCGTACTCCTCGCAGGCGTTGACCAGCTTGATGGCGTGGCCCACGTCCCAGGGCAGCGACTGGCCGCGGTCGAGCATGATGTCAGCGTCGGGGCCGACCGCCTCGCGCAGCAAGCGCATGAACGTGACATCGCGTGCGAACTCGTAGCCGAGGCGGGTGTCGCCGCGCTTGCCGAAACCGATCTTGACGCCCTGGTAGCCCTCCTCGCGCACGTAGCGCCCGTGCCGCTCGGCCTCGTACTCGATGCTGGCGTTGAAGGCGTGGGTGCTGGCGATGACCGGCAGCCGGTCGCGGTGGGCGCCGCCGAGCAGCGTGACCAGCGGCAGCCCCAGGATCTTGCCCTTGAGGTCCCACAGGGCGATGTCGATGGCGCTGAGGGCGAACGAGGCGATGCCGCCCTGGTAGCCGTACCACCAGGTGTGCCGCTTGAGGCGCCGCCAGTGCTCCACGTTATCCAGGAGGTCGTGGCCGACCAGCAACGTCGCCAGCCCCTCGATCATGACCCCCGTCGCGCGCGCCGACTCCGGCCACTGCGTGATGGATTCGCCCCAGCCCACGGTCCCGTCGTCGGCCTCGATGCGGCACAGCGTGAGATACCGCGTGTTGTTGTTGTCGTTGGGCTCGGGGTATGCGACCGAAACCGGTGTCACCGTACGTATGCGCATCTTCCACCTCTCCTTATCACCGCGCCGCGACGGGCCGGATCACCATGCCGCAACGGGCCGGCGCCTGCGAGAAACGATTCCAGTGTCGCTTGCTGACAGGATAGCGCATAGGCCGCGCTATGTACAACTCGGGCGCCAGAGCAGGGCGGCTCGTGAAAAGTCGTTGACCACGTCTTCTGGGCCTGCGGGCCCAGGGCAATTTACGCGCCTTGGGTCAGGGCAGGAGCAACGTCTTGAGATTATCTGGGACGTTAGGGGCCGCGATTTGACACCGCTCCCGTCAGAATTGTAGTATAGCCTTGCCGCCAGTTGGCGGGGCAGGCGTCATAGTCCTGTAGTCATAGTGGCGGTCAGGGTAGGTCCGCACGACCATGGAACGTCAGGATCTCACGGGAAAGGTAGCGATCATCACCGGGGCCAGCTCAGGGATCGGCGCGGCTGCGGCGCGCGCCCTCGCGGCGCGGGGAGTCTTCGTCGCGCTGGCCGCGCGCTCGGCCGGTGCGCTCGCGGCCCTCGAGCAGGAGATCGGACCCGAGCGGGTCCTAGCCTTGCCCACGGATATCACCAAAGGCCCCGAGGTGGGGCGCCTGGTCGAGGAGACAGTCCATCGCTTCGGCCGCGTCGACGTGCTCTTCGCCAACGCCGGCCGCTACATCAAGGGGACGATCGCCGAAGGCGACCCCGACGCGTGGGCCGAGCTCCTCGACGCCAACATCAACGGCGTACTGCGCCCGATCCGCGCGGCGCTCCCGCATATGATCGCACAGCACGCGGGGGACATCGTCGTCACCGCATCTATCTCCGGCCACACCGACATCGACGGCGAAGCGGTCTACAGCGCCTCGAAACACGCTGTGATCGCGCTGGTCAACATCCTGCGCCGTGAGGTTGCCCCCTACGGCGTGCGCGTGGCCGCCATCTCGCCGGGCATCGTGCTCAACGGGATGTGGGGCGTGACCGACCGCGCCGAGGTCGAGCGGGCCGTCGGCCGGCGGGAGGGCTTGCGCTCGGAGGACGTGGCCGACCTCGTGGTGGAGATGCTTACCGTGCCGGCGCGCATCACCTTGCGCGACGTCGTTGCCATTGCCCAGGGGCAGGTCATCTAGTGATCCCTCGCCCCTCTCCCACGAGGGGCGAGGGGGGGCCGACTCAATTTTGTGACACGGAGCCTGACCCTGCTCGCCAGCACAAAAATCAGTCACAGAGGCCGCGGTGAGGCCCAGGGCAATTGCATCTAAAATGGCGACTTGCCGCGTGCGCGCGAGAGGGCGATACTGCCGGCTGAACAGGGTGAAGGAGGGTGAGGCTGGCGATGGAACAGGGGCAGGATTTGAGTATCACGGCGCATTTCGCCGCCGTGGATGACCCGCGCGTGGAGCGCACGAAGCACCATTCCCTCATGGCCATCCTCACGATCGCGCTGTGCGCGACAATCTGCGGGGCCGACGGATGAGTCGAGGTCGAGGAGTTTGGCAAGGCGAAGCGCGCATGGCTGGCCACGTTCCTGGAGGTGCCGCAGGGCATCCCGTCGCACGACACGTTCGGGCGTGTGTTCGCGGCGCTGGACCCGGATCGCTTCGAGGCGTGTTTCCGGGGTTGGGTCGCGGGTGTCCACGCGGCGACGGGGGTCGACGCGGAGGTGATCGCCATCGACGGTAAGGAGGCGCGCCGGTCGCACGACCGGGGGGCGGGCAAGGCGGCGTTGCGCCTGGTGAGCGCCTGGGCCACCGGGGCGCGGGTGGTGCTCGCGCAGCGGGCGGTGGCGGACAAGGCGAGCGAACTGGGCGCGCTGCCGGAGGTGCTCGGGCTGCTGGCGCTGGAGGGCTGCATCGTGACGATCGACGCCATGGGCTGCCACGCGCCCATCGCCCACGCCATCATCGACGGGGGCGGTGACTACGTGCTCGCCCTCAAAGGCAACCAGGGACGCCTGTTCGCCGACGCGCAGGCGCTCTTCGCCGACGCACAGGCGGTGGGGTTCGTCGACATCGCGCACGACCACCACCGCGCGGTGGACGGGGGGCACGGGCGCGTGGAGATCCGCGAGGCATGGGCTATCACCGACCCCGCCCATCTTGCCTACCTCGACCCAGAGGGGACCTGGCCGGACCTGCGCGCCCTCGGTGTGGTGCGCGCCGAGCGCCGCGTGGGGGACCAGACCAGCGCGGAGACACGCTACTACCTTGCCAGTCTGGATGGCCCCGCTCCGGCGCGGGCGCTCAACCGGGCGGTGCGCAGCCACTGGGATATTGAGAATGGCCTGCACTGGGTCCTGGACCTCGCCTTCCGCGAGGACGAGTGCCGCGTGCGCGTGGGCCACGCCGCCCACAATCTCGCCGTGCTGCGCCACATCGCGCTCGCTCTGCTCCGTCAGGAGCGTACCGCACGCATTGGCATCAAGGCCAAGCGCCTCAAGGCCGGCTGGGACCACCGCTACTTACGCAAGGTCCTCGCCGCCGCCTAATTTAGATGCAATTGCCCTGCGGTGAGGCCGCCGCGCTTGACACGGCGCCCGCCGGGGTGTTACATACTAGGAAACAAAATAGGAAACAAAACTGGAATCGTTGTTCAGCGACGCCGACGGCCGCTGAAGTGAGGTAGACGTGGACGAGCGCGTTCCCATCCTGCAGCTCGAGGGCATCTCCAAGTCGTTCGCGGCCATCCATGCCCTCGACGGTGTCGATCTCTCCATCTATCCCGGCGAGGTACACGCGCTGATGGGTGAGAACGGCGCGGGCAAGAGCACGCTGATGCGCATCGTCGCCGGCGTCCACGCGCCCGACAGTGGCGACATCCGCTTCGATGGCGCGCGCGTCGACCTGCGCACGCCTGCGGAGTCGCAGGCGCGCGGCGTGGCTATCATTTACCAGGAGCCCACCCTCTTCCCCGACCTGACGGTCGCCGAGAACGTGATGATGGGCCGCCAGCCGACGGCCGAGGGCGCGGCCGGAACCCGAGCCGCAGGTGCGCCCGCCGGCGGTGTGCGACAGGTGGAAATCATCGTCACGGCCGCGCTCGCCGCCTTGATGCTGCTCGGCGTCGTCCTGCCCTGGGTAACGGTCCACCGCGCGTCCGGCGTTTCCACGCTCAACGGTTTCGGCGCGACGACATACCTCGCCGGCATCGTCACCATCCTGTGCGCGGCCGCCCTCGTGGCGTCTACCGTCATGCGCGGCAGGCGGCGCGCGCCGGTCTGGTTGCAGGGGCTGCTGTGCGCCGCGCCGGCTCTGTTAGCGCTCGGCGCGGCGATGCGCGTCAGCAGCAGCGTGGACGTGAGGGCGGCAAAGTCGCCACTGGCGCCGGGCGCGACGACCGCGACGATCGGCGGCGGCAGCCTGCTGGTCGTCCTCGCGGGTCTGCTGGCGCTGGCCACGCTGTTGTGGGCACGGCCGCGCATCCTGGGCCGCGCGATGAACCGCGACGTGCAGCGCCTCTGCGACTCCCTCGGTGTGCGGCTGGATGGGCGCAGCAAGATCCGCGGGCTCAGCGTGGCCGACCAGCAAAGCGTGGAGGTGGCCAAGGCGCTCTCCACGAACGCACGCATCCTGATCATGGACGAGCCGACCGCCGCGCTCTCGCTCAACGAGGTGAAGGACCTGTTCCGCATCGTGCGACGGCTGCGCGAGAACGGGGTGGCTATTGTGTTCATCTCCCATCGCCTGGACGAGGTCTTCGCCATCTCCGACCGCGTGACGATCCTGCGCGACGGCCGCACCATCGCCACACGCCCTATCGCGGCAATCAACCGCGATGAGTTGATCCAGTTGATGGTCGGACGCCCTCTCGACGCCCTCTTCCCCAAACAGGAGGTACCTATTGGCGATGTCGCGCTGCGCGTGCGGGGGCTGGCGCGCAAAGGCATCTTCGCGGACATCGGGTTCGAGGTGCGCTGCGGCGAGATCGTGGGCCTCTCCGGCCTGATCGGCGCGCGGCGCACCGAGGTGGCCCGCGCCATCTTCGGCATCGACGCGCTTGACGCGGGGACGGTCGAGGTCAAGGGTCGGGCCGTCCGCATCTCCTCGCCGCGCGACGCCATCGCCCACGGTCTCGCCTACGTGCCCGAGGATCGCCAGCAGGAAGGGCTGGTGCTCCCGATGTCGATCGCGCAGAACATCACGATGCCGCTCCTACGCGAGCTGACTCGCGCCGGCTTCGTACAGGCGCGGCGAGAGCGCGCGCTGGCCAGCGAGTACGGGGCCAAGCTGCAAGTGCGCGGCGTGCGTAGCCTGGCCCAGCGGGTCGGAGCGCTCTCGGGCGGAAACCAGCAGAAGGTCGTGCTAGCTAAATGGCTGGCGACCAAGCCGGAGATCCTCATCCTCGACGAGCCGACTCGCGGCATCGACGTGGGGACCAAGGCCGAAGTGCATCGCCTGATGAGCGAGCTCGCCGGGCAGGGCCTGGCTATCTTGATGATCTCGTCGGAGTTGCCGGAAATCCTGGGCATGAGCGACCGTGTGCTCGTCATGCGCGAGGGACGGCTCACCACGACGATCGACCGCGCCCAGGCCACGCAGGAGGCGATCATGCGCGCCGCGACCGGGCAGGAAACGCCGCCCGAACTGGTCATAGCCGGCTGACAGCTGACAGCGACGCGCTCAGGAAGCAAGAAACGCGCTCAGGGGAAGCAAGAAAGGGACAATGCAATGCAGGCGACAGCGGCGCGGACGCGTGGGACCAATCTCGTCGTGCTGGTGGCGCGCGTGCGCGAGGCCGGCATCGTGCTGTTCCTGCTGCTCTTGATCGTGTTCTTCGCGCTCAAGTCGCCGGTTTTTCTGACGGGCACGAATCTCGGGAACATCCTGGAGGCTATTGCGGTGCTCACGGTCGTGGCCGTGGGCGAAACCTGCGTGATCCTGGCCCGCCAGATCGACCTTTCGGTGGGCTCGACCCTGGGGGTGTGCGCGCTCGTCATTGCCGTGCTGGTCCGCGACCACCCTGACATCCCGGTGGTCGCGCTCTTCCTGGTCGGTATCACGGTCGGCACGGCGCTCGGCGCCCTCAATGGACTCCTGATCACGGTTGGCCGGCTGCCGTCGATCATCGCGACACTGGGCACGCTCTATATATTCCGCGGCGTGGACGTGCTGATCAGCAACTATGCGACCGCCAGTGGCGAGGTCTATTCGCAGGAGACGGGGGCCAGCCCCGCGTTCGCCAACACGGCCACGGGGACGCCGCTGGGCCTGCAAAATTCCGTCATCATCGCCGCCCTCGTGGCGCTGGCCTTCGGCTACATGTTGCGCAACACGCGCACCGGGCGGGCCATCTACGCCGTCGGCGGCAACCCGCTGGCCGCCAGGCTGGCCGGCCTCAAGGTTGAGCGCGTTACCCTGCTCGTGTTCGCGATCAGCGGCATGCTCACCGGGCTGGCCGCCGTCCTCTATACCTCGCTGCACCTGGACACAACCGTCCACGAGGGCGAGAACTTCGAGCTCATCGTGATCTCGGCGGTCGTGATCGGCGGGACCAATATCTTCGGTGGATCCGGCACGATCCTGGGTACCGTCCTCGGCGCCTTGCTGATTGGCGTGGTGCAGAACGGTCTGCAGACCGGCAACATCAACCCGTTCTGGGAGCAGGCAATCTATGGCGTGGCCATCCTGGGTGCCGTCATCGTCGACGCGATCATCACCCGCCGGTTGCAGCAGGCGCTGCGCCAACTTGCACAGCTGAAGAGCGAGGGTAAGGTGGCGTCATGAACAGGGACGATTCAGTGGCGGCGCCTCACGCGTCGGGCGATGCGTCCGGCGGCGCTAGGATGGTACCCGTGGCCCCCGTCACGCCCGTCGCCGCCTTACCCGAGGCGGATAGCGTGCGCCAGCCCGCCGGCGATCAGCGGGACCCATCGCAGACTCCGCGCGACGCCTGGCGTCTGCGCGCCCGCGGTCTGCTGCTGCGCTGGGAGACGCTGCTCGTCGTGTTGCTCATCGTCGGCGGGTACATCGGCGCGTTGCTCTCGCCCGGCTTCCTCACGGTGTTCAACTTTACCCACATGCCCACGGAGTTCATGTACATCGGCGTGATGGCGCTGCCCATGACCCTGATCATTATCAGCGGCAACATCGATCTCTCGGTCGACTCCACGATCGGCTTCACGGGTGTCATCCTGGCCTCGGTCTGGGCCACCGGGCTCAACATCTGGGCGTCGAGCCTCGTCGCGCTGCTGGCCGGCGCGGCGGCGGGCTTCCTCAACGGCATCATCATCACTAAGCTCAAGCTGCCCTCGCTCGTTGTCACCCTCGGCACGCTGGCGCTCTACCGCGGCCTGGCCTTCGTGATCTTGGGCGACCGCTCGATCCCGGATCAGGGCAGCCTGCCGGATTCGTTCCTGCGCCTGGACAACTTCTTTCTCGGCTTTGTCGGGCCGATTGACCTAGGGTTCATACACATCCCAGGGAAGACTATCGCCATCTCGCTACTCATCTTCCTCGTGCTGGCCGTGGCCTTCGGCCTCCTGCTGCACCGCACCAGCATCGGCCGCTACGTGTACGCGATCGGCAACAATGAGAAGGCGTGCCGCTACTGCGGTATCCCGGTGGATACGGTTATCGTGGCCTTGTTCACGCTCTCCGGCATGATGGCCGCCCTCGGCGGCATGCTACTGATGTCGTTCCAGGGCGACGCGCGCGCTGATATGGGCTCGGGTTTCTTGCTCGACGTCATCACCGCCGTGGTGCTCGGCGGCGTCAACATCTTTGGCGGCGAAGGCACGATCATCGGTCCCGTGCTGGCGCTCTTTCTTATAGGTGAGCTGCGGCGGGGGATGCGCCTGGTGTCGCCCCCTGTCGATCCGTCCATCCAGACGCTGATCGTCGGCGCCTTGCTCATCGCGTCGCTCCTCGTACCCAACCTCGTGCGGCGCGGCCGGGAGATGTGGCTCCCCGTCATGCGCCGCAGGACGACCAGTGTTGCGGCTAAGCGAAGGGAGGTGGTGTAGCGTCCTGACCTTTGGCGGCCCGTGCCCCCGAGGCGCTGGCCGTGCGACGCACGCGGACTGTATCGGCTTAGTATATGTACATCATAGAACAGAGAAAAGAGAGCAACATGAACAGACGACAGCTTGTGGCGGCTTCCCTGCTGACCGTGCTCGTGGGGAGCCTCACCTTCATCAGCCCCGCCGGCGGGGTCCATCGCGCCGACGCGAAGGGTTTCAAGATCCTCTTTATCACCAAGATCAAGGGTATCTCCGTCTTCGCCGACGTCAAGGCCGGCGGTCAGGAGGCGGCCAAGGCCAACGGCGACACCTTCGAGCAGATCGACCCGGCTGACTCTAACGCGTCCTCGCAGGTGCAGATCATCAACACTGAGGCCGCTAAGGGCTGGGACGCTATAGGCATCTCGGCCAACGATCCGACGGTCGGCAACGCCTTCAAGCAGGCCGGCGTCAAGGGTTTCACCTGGGACTCCGACGTCCTGCCTTCGACGCGCGGCGTGTTCGTCAACCAGGTGTCCGAGGACGTGGTGGGCCGGTCTTTGATGCAACTCCTAGCCAAGGAGTTGCACAACAAGGGCGGCTGGGCCATCCTGAGCGCCACGCCGACCTCGACCAACCAGAATACCTGGATCTCCTTTATGAAGAAGGAGGCGATGAAGCCTCAATACAAGAACATGCCGCTGATCAAAGTCGCTTACGGCAACGATGTGCCGGACCAGAGCTTCACCGAGGCGCAAGCGTTGCTGCAGAACCCCAAGGTCAAGGGCATCATTTCCCCGACATCGGTTGGCGTGGTGCAGGCGGCGCGCGCCATCGAGGTGGCGCACATGACCGGCAAGGTACAGCTGACCGGGCTGGGCTTCGCCAAGGAGATGTCCAAGTACATCAAGGACGGAACGGCCACCTACGTCGGCCTGTGGAGCTTCAAAGATCTAGGCTACCTGGCTGAGCAAGTCGGCCACGGCCTCGCCGCCGGCACCTTTACCGGCAAGGTCGGCGAGACGATCAAGGCGGGGCGACTGGGTAGCCGCACCGTCACAAAGAACGCCCTCACCGGCGGCTCGCAGGTTCTGCTCGGCCCGCTCGACGTCTACACCAAGGGCAACGTGGATTCGTACATCGCCAAAGGCGGCTGATACTATCTCCCGTTGTGGACACAATGGGGCCGGGGGCGCATGCGCCCCCGGCCCTGCCCGCGACTATTGCCGGTCTTCTTGAGAGGTATGGCGATGAAACTAGCCTGCGCCGATTTCACCTGGCCCCTGCTCCCCCACGACTGCGTCCTCGCGCACATCCGCGCGCTCGATATCGAGGGACTCGACCTCGGCGTCTTCGGGGGCCGCTCGCACATCCGCCCCGAAGTCGTCCGCGCGGATATTCCGATGTGGGCGGGCATGCTCAAGGAGCGCATCGCCGGGGCCGGCCTGGAGCTGGCCGATGTCTTTTTCCAGCCCGCCACGGATTTCGAGACGATGGCCGTTAATAACCCCGACCCCGCGCGGCAAGCGGATGCGACGGCGCTCTTCCACGACATGCTCGAGCTAGCGCGACGCCTGGAAGCGCCCGGTCTGACGATGCTGCCCGGCGTGCGCTTTGGCGACGAGAGCCCCGAGGAGTCCATCCGGCGCTCGGCGGAGGCGCTCGCGTGGCGCGTCGAGGAGGCCGCGCGCCACGGCATCGCGCTCTCAGTCGAGGGGCACCTCGGCTCGAACGTGGACACACCCGCGAAGCTGGCGCGACTGATTGAACTGACGCCTGGACTCACGCTCACCCTCGACTACACGCACTTCACCTATGCCGGCATCCCCGATGCGAAGATCGAGCCGCTGCTCACGCACGCCCGCCACTTCCACTGTCGCGGCGCCGCCAGAGGACAACTTCAGACGACGTTCCAGGAGAACGAGATCGACTATCGCCGCGTGATCGAGCGTATGCGGGAGATCGGCTATGAGGGGTATTTCGCCATCGAGTATGTGTGGCAGGATTGGCAGGGCTGCAACCGCGCCGAGAACACCTGCGAAACCATCCTGTTCCGCGACCTGGCCCGCGCGGCGATGGTCGAACAGGCGTGAGCATAGGGAGGGAGTGTGCGATGTCGGCGGAATATCAGGGGCGCGTTGTGGTCGTGACCGGCGGGGCGCGGGGGATCGGCGATGCCATTGGCCGCTCCTTCCTCGAGCAGGGCGCCACGGTCATCTGCCTGGATCTGCAGGATCCGGTCGCGCCGCGTGACGGCGTGCGCTATCTGCGGGCCGATATCTCTGACCCCGCGAGCGTCCATGCGGCCTTCGAGGACATCGCGCGCCACGACGGGCGCGTCGACGTGCTCGTCAACAACGCCGGCATCCAGCGGGTCGGCCTGATCGGGGAGCTCTCGTACGACACATGGGCTGCCGTGATCGACACCAACATCACGGGGGCCTTTCTCTGCGACTCGCAGGTGGTCCCCGTGATGCGCCGGCAGGGCAGCGGCGCCATCGTCCACATCGCCTCGGGCGCCGCTTTCAACGGGCTACCGGGCCGCGCCGCCTACAGTGTGGCCAAAGCGGGCCTACTCGCGCTCACCAGGGTCATGGCGGTGGAGTTGGCCCCGGTAGGCGTGCGCGTCAACGCGGTGGCGCCCGGTTTCACGCGCACCGGTCTCGTCAACCAGGCGCTGGACGACGGATCGCTGCAAGAAGACTGGATGGTCGAGCGGGTCCCGCTGGGCCGGCTGGCCGAGCCGGAGGAGATCGCGCGCGTGGTGCGGTTCCTGGCGGGCGCCGACGCCTCTTTTGTGACGGGGCAGGTCATCGTCGCCGATGGCGGCTGGACCATCCAGGGCATCGGCGCGGCCCCAGGGTGGCTACAGCCAGCGCCGACCTAACAGGGGCGGCATAAGGAGGAAACGCCGATGGTCAGACGGATCGCGCTGGTGCGGCGGAAAGAGGGCATGACGGCGGACGAGTTCTGGGCGCACTACACCGGTCCGCATGCCGCGATCGTGCGGCGGATGCCGGGGCTGCGCCAACTGGCGCTCTCGCGCATCGTAGGCTCACAGGCGGCGCGGTGGGACGCCGTGGGCGAGTTATGGTTCGACAGCGCCGAGGCGGTTGAGCGGGCCTTCGCGGACCCGGAGATCGCCACTCTCCTGGGGGCCGATCGCCCCCTCTTTCTCGGCGCGTCGGAGGTCGTTGTCGTGGAGGAAGCTATACAAAGGCCGGCTATGTAGCGGTCTGTAAGGCGCGCACAACGGCCACGCCCATCTCCTCCGTCGTGCTGTGGCCGCCCATGTCGGGGGTGCGCACCCGCCCCGCGCCGGTTACTGCCTCCAGCGCGCGCATGACGTGGGCCGCCGCCGTGGTTTCCCCCAAGAAATCGAGCATCATGGCCCCGGCCCAGATCGCGGCGCTGGGGTTGGCGATACCCCGGCCCATGATGTCGGGGGCCGAGCCATGCACCGACTCGAACATGGAGGGATAGGTCCGTGTGGGGTCGAGGTTGGCGCTGGCGGCGAAGCCGAGCCCGCCCTGGATGGCCGCGCCGACATCGGTGAGGATGTCGCCGAAGAGATTGGAGGCCACGATCACGTCGACGCTCTCAGGCGCAGTGATCATGCGGGCGCACAGCGCGTCGACGTGGTACTTGGTCGCCTCCACGTCGGGATAGTCGGCCGATACTTGGGCGACAACCTCGTCCCAGAAGACCATGCTGTGCTTTTGCGCGTTGGACTTGGTGGCGACGGCCAGGCGGCGTGAGCGGTTCCTGGCCTGCTCGAAAGCGAAGCGCAGCACACGCTCGACGCCCCGGCGTGTGAAGATAGCCGTCTCCACGGCCACCTCGTCCGGCGTGCCGGTGTGCGCGCGGCCGCCGGCGCCGACGTACTCGCCCTCGCTGTTCTCACGGATGCACAGGATGTCGAAGCGCGCCTCGCGCAGGGGACTCCGCACGCCGGCCAGGACGCGGTGCGGCCGCATGTTGATGTACTGCTGGAAGCGGCGGCGGATCTCCAGCAGCATGGTATGGAGGGCGATGTGGTCCGGCACGAGGCGCGGATCGCCGATGGCGCCGAGGTAGATGGCCTGGAACTGTGCCAGCGTCTGGAGGGCATCGGCCGGCATCATCTCCCCGTGCCGCGCGTAGTATGCGCCGCTCCACGGGAAGCTCGTCGTCTCCAGTCGAAAACCGCAGCGCTCTCCCGCCGCGTGCAGCACGGGCAGCGCGGCCGCCACAACCTCTTTGCCGATGCCATCACCGGGGATGACGGCGACCGAGTACGAGCGCATGGATACACCTACCTCCTGCTATAGATGTTCAGATAAAGAATGAGAATCTGCGGGCAGTTCCCACGCTCAGTCAGCCACCCGAATCTCTCAAACATTATCTGACAGACTATACATACGTCGCACGATGGCCCGCGCATGACTAGAGGAAGCATACACACGGTATCGCGCATTGTGATTAGCATAGCGAAAATCTCGTGCCACGACGAGCAGCGCGCCATGCGAGAAACGTTTCCAGTTGTGTTATCCTAGCATCCGGCATCACTGCATGTCAACGTAAGCGCGCGCATGGGGGTGTACCCCAAAATTGTGACACGCGGCCTGACCTTAAAAGGTCATGGCAGGGACCGGACCTTGAAAGGTCTGTGTAGGCGCGTCACACGCTCCATGTGTCGAGGGTGCGGTCACCACGGCGCGGCTGTCGTCGGGAGACCTTTGAAGGTCCGGTCCCGGCCATGGTCTTTTAAGGCCAGGCCCACGGCGCTCATCTCACTTTCTCGACTGTTGTGATTTGACGGGCACTGGATGATCATGTCGGCACCAGGCCCTGGTGTTTGGCAAACAAAGAGGTCAGCACGTCCTCGATGGTGACGCCACCGAGGAGACGGTCATGCGTATAGAGCAGCAGTTTCTGGAGCAGAGCGACGGTTTGCTGGCGACACACCTCCCCGATGGTTCGGACGGGGACAACGCCGTGAGCCAGTGGCGGGGGGAGACAGGCCAGGTGCAAGAACGAGTAGGCCACGCACACCAGACACCAATGTTTCTCAATGGCTTCGGCGCTGCGCATGCGGTACGTGTCCAAGCCCAGATGTCCCTTACCGTCCTGGTAAAAGGTTTCGGTGGGCCAACGCAACAAATAGGTGGCGATGATCCGCTGGGCACTCCACTCGCGCTGGTTGGTGACCAGCACCACGTAGGACCCGCTCAGATCAGCGGGTTGAAAACTGATGACCAGGCGCACCTTGCCCAAGCCCGGTATCCGTACGACCAGCGTGAAGCACCAGTAGGTCTGCTCCTTGACGGTCACGGCCCGGTACGCGGTCGGCGGGATCAGGGGCACCAGGTCCTTGACCGCGATGTGCGGACCCGGCAGGGCGATGGCCGTCCCGCGGGCGTCCTTGAGCGTGAAGCTGGCCGTTTCCAGGTTGCGGTTCCGCTTGAGGATGCTGATCCAAGCCTTGTGACGGCGCTCGGCGACCCGCACGACCTCCTCGGACAGGTACCATCCGTCGAACAGGAGCACCCCAAAGGGCGTCTTGTGGCGGATCGCAGCCTCAATCAACGCAATGCCCAGGTCGATCTTGGTGGCGAACTGCGCATGCAGGGCCAGAAACACGGGGTCCTGGAGCAGCACAGGGTCGACCTCTTTGTGCAGCCGCGCCCGCTCCTTCTTCGTACGGGGGATGGCCCGCCCTGGGACGTGCCGCGTCACGAAGGTCTCCCCCTGCGTGATGTCCTCGTAGCGCCGATACAGGCGCGGGTCCAGCGGAAAGCGCACCGCGCCGCTGACATAGAAGCTCGTCACGGGGTTGTGCGCCAGCGGATAGGTGCCCTCGCCGTGGTTATAGTGCCGATCGACATGCTCAAACAGGCTGCCTACATGTTCGCACAACGTGTCATCGAGCACCAACGCCGACGTGCGCTTGGGCTGGCGCTGGGCGCGCGTCTGATCCAGCAGGTAGCGGATGCGCCGGGTGTTGACGTGCGCCGGATCCCAGTCAGCCTCCGAGAAGAAGCGCGCGAGGTTCGTTTTATCGGCGCTCTCCACCAGACAGCGCGCGATGTTCGCCATGCTCTTGTTCTCCAGCACCATCAGCCCCGTGAGATAATGCTCGAAGTGGGCGAACTGCCGCCGGTTCCCGAACAAGTCCCGAAACGCCGCGGCGTGCGTGCTGACCAGCGGGGCGGGCGCGACAAGAGGCAGTTGCATCGGAGGGTCTCCCTTTCATGGCACATGGTTCTGGCCTTGCAGGGTAGCAGGGTCCGCCTGCCAGCGCAAACCACAACAGTCGAGTCACTTTTTTAAGGCGCACCCCATCTTGGGCATAGCCCTTGACAGACAACCGCTGCTTTTGCTACTGTAAAACGTAACCGGAAACGTTCCCAGGGATGTGGGCCAGCAGCATAGACACGTTCATTCGTGAAGAGCCAAATGCGCAGCATGAAGGGGGGATCGCAGTGAAGATGCGAGAGTTCTTACGGAATCGGCTATACCTCGGCGTCGGCTTGGCGTGCGCGGGCATCTTGATCGCACGTAACTGGTCAGGACGTTAAAGAGGGGACCAAGGGGTGACCATGAAAGACACTCTCCAGCGCGGCGAGGGCAGGCAGGTCCTGCTTGCGCAGGGTGGAGAGGTAGCCGCGAAGGCGCGCGAACGTATAGGCGCCCGCCTCACTACGGAAAGTGCCGGAGACTTTCTGCTACACCTTGACCATGCGCACGTCCTGCTCGGCCTGATTATTGTCGAAGGGAATGGCGAAGTCCTCCATGAAAGCGAGCACCTCGTCGGCGCGCTGCAAGCGGTCGAGCAAGTTCTTGGCTTTGCTCTGCTTGCGGCGCCCCCGGTGCGGTGGCCCCGCGTCGGGCGGCGGTGGATTGGCGGCGCGTCCCTCGGCCAGCAGACGGGTATAGCGCTGCCGGAAGCGCCGGCGGGTACCCGCGGGCAAGGCCGCCTGTCCCTGGTCGCGCGCTGCATCGACGGTCTGCTTGATCTGGCGGAGCAGGGTGGCCAGCGCGCCCGCCCACGCTTGCCCGTCCTGTTCCTCCACCCAGGCCAGTTCGCGCAGATGATGCGCGTTACAGAGCGCATGGCGACAGGCGTACTGCCGGTAGGGCGCCCAGCCGTCGTGGACGCTCGTGCCGTCGAAGCCGGGCAAGATGCCGATGGCGTCGGTCGCCGCCGCCCCGCGCTTGGGATGGACCCCGTAGTGGGTCAAGCGCGCCGTCGAGGCTGTGTGCAGCCACCAGCGCGTGCCGCGCACCGACAGGCCGGTCTCGTCGTTGTGCAGCACGGGTCCCGCGCGCAGCGCGTCGGCGATCATGCTCTCCACCGGAGCCAGACGCTCCGCCGCCTCCTGTGCCAGGGCCGCCACCATCCCTTGCGAGACCGCGCAGCCCAGCAGGTCGCGCAGCACGGCGCGCGTGCGTCCATAGGGCAGCAATTGCTGGTGCGTCAGGTACACTGTGAGCGCGCGCAGGCGTGGGCCGTACTGCACCGGGGCCGCCACGGCGGCGGGGAACGTGCCCGTCACGGCCGTCTGACAGTGCGGACAGCGGACGCGCAGGTCTTGGTACTCGGTCACGAGGGCGCGCACCGGTGGCGCCTCGACCACCTGGCGCCGCTCCATCCCGTCCACCTCCTCCGCAGCGAGGGGCGCCGCGCACACCGGACAAACCAGCGGGTGCCGCACCACGATGTGGTCCGGCGTGTCTACCAGCCGCAGGTGTGCGCCGCGATGCCCCGGTTGCCCGCCCGGTTTCTTGCCGCTCGTCCCGCGCAAGCTCCGTGGGATGCGCGCCGGGCCGTCGCTCGACGGCGGCTTGCTGCTGTTATGGCTGTCGGTCGCCCGCTGTCCCTCCAGGCCTGTCACGCGCTCCAACAGCGTCGCGACCTGCGCCGTCAACGCGGCGATGGTCTCCTGTGCAGCGGCCAACTCAGCCTGCAACGCAGCAATGGTCTCCTCGGCGTTCATGGTGTTACTCTACCAGGATGGGGACCACCCCGCCTGACCTGACTAGTTACGATCGCACAAGGCTTGGGCGTTGCCTCGACGGCGGCACAGACGAGAGTTGGCGCCCTCCGCGACGGCGCGGCGCTGGGCCGCGCAAGCGCGCGCTACGTGCCGCCGCTACAGCCGCCGCAGCAAGGCGCGGCGGTCCTGACGCCCGCCACACCGGGTAGTGGCAAGGGCGTCAAGATTGGGTACATCTCCAACAAGGAAGATGTGCCCATTGTCCATGTGATCTCACTTGGCATCGAAGCACAGGCCGCTCGCGCGGGCGCGAAGCTCTACGTCTGTGACTCGGCGGGGTCCGACGCCAAGGCGTTGTCATGCGCACAGAGCTTCGCCTCCGAGGGGGTGCAGGGCATCATCAACTTCCAGCATGACGCGACCGCGGCGCCGGCGATTTGTCACGCCGGCCCGAAGGTACCCGTCATCGCCGTCGACATCTCCCAAAAGCCCTGTCAGACCTCGTTCATGGGCGTTGACAACGCGTACGGCGGATACATCGCGGGTCTCGTCCTCGGCTATTACTTCAAGCAGTACTTCTCCTGCAAGTACGACGCCTGGATCTCCCTCGAAGAGCCCGAAATTGGCGCGACCAACTCTGACCGGCTGGGAGGATATCGCAAGGGGTTTGCGAAGTACTGCGGGACGGTGCATAATCTCAAGGTTGAAGCGTTTGACGCAAGCGAGCAGCAGGCCCACACGATCACAACCAACGTGTTGGGTTCGCTGCCGAGCGCACACCACATCATCGTCGTGTCCATTGACGATGAGGGCATCGAGGGCGCCTTCGCGGCCGCCGCGCAGCAAGGACGAGCGCATGATCTCTACGCGGCGGCGCTTGGTATGGCGGACAACACGGCGCGATGTGGGCTCAAGAACAACCCGAACTGGGTCGCGGACACGGCCATCTTCCCGGATAAGTATGGCGAAGTGGCCATACCCGGGATCATCCGAGCCATCCATGGGCAGCACATGCCACCGTACCTCTACATGCCCCTACGTGCGGTCACAGGGAGCACGATCTCCACGTATTATCCAAACCTCCACTGTTAGTGCTGAGGCCAGGAGCGTGGGTCTGGCGCCAGCGAGACACGCGGCGGCCGGCGCGCAACGTGAGCGGCACGACCCCGTGTGGACGAACACGCGCCGCGCCGCGTTGCACACCTACGCTCCTGGTCAGGCCGAGGCGCGCATTGGGAAGGGAAGGGGGAGGACGTGGTACTCGCCGGTAATGACCTCAGGAAAAGCTTTGGAGGGGTAGAGGCTGTGCGCGGCGTGAGCATCGAGGCTCACCCAGGGTCAGTGTTGGCGCTGCTCGGCGAGAACGGCGCCGGCAAATCGACCCTCGTGCGTATTTTGGCCGGGGACTGCAGTCCAGACGCCGGCACGATCACGATCGACGAGCATGTGTACACGAGTTTAACGCCAAGGACGGCCAAGAACGCCGGCATCCGGCTCGTGTCGCAGGAACTCGCGCATGCTCCCGACCTCACGGCGGCCGAGAACATCGTGCTCGGGGATTGGCCGCGGCGGCGCGGATTCGTGTCGTGGCGCAGTGTCCGCAGGCGCGCGCGCGAGGCGCTCGATCGCCTCGGGAGCGCGATTGACCCCGAGCGGCGCGTCAGGGATCTCAGCCTGGCCGAGCGGCAGGTCATCGAGATCGCGCGCGCGCTTCTCGGTGAGTGCCGCTATCTCATTTTGGACGAGCCGACGGCGGCCCTCTCCGCCGCCGAGTGTGAGCGCCTATTCGACGTCCTTAGCCGCCTGATGACGCTTGGCATCGCCGCGATCTACATCACGCACCGACTCGACGAGGTACACCGCGTCGCGGATCGCGTGCAGGTTCTCCGCGATGGCGCGACGGTGCTGGTGGGCGCTGTCGCCGAACATCGCTCTGAGGACCTCGTCGAGGCGATGGTGGGTCGGCCGGTGACCGCGCTGCCAAGACGCGGGAGTTCCGCGCGGCGGCCCGTAAGCGAAGCGCCGATCATCGCCTTTCGCGACGCGTCGGTGCGCGGTCAATTCAGACACGTCGACGTGGAGGTGTACCGGCGCAAGGTGGTCGGCCTGTACGGCAAGATCGGCTCGGGCACGGCGGCCGTCGCCGCGGCCGGCTTTGGGCTCTTCCCGCTCGCGTCGGGGGAGATCGCGCTCGACGGCGGACGCGTGACGATCACAAGCCCGCGCATGGCGGTGAAGCTCGGGATTGGCCTCCTCCCCGCCGACCGCCTGCACGAGGGCGCCTTCATGATGCTGTCGGCTGCCCACAACCTCTGCGCGCCATCATGGGAGGTGATCGCGCGGAAGGGCGTGCTTATTTCGCAGGGGATGGAGCAGCGGGCGTACGGGCCGTGGCAAGCAAAGCTCGACATACGGTCGAGCGCCGCGGGGACAGAAGCCATCCGTACGTTGTCAGGGGGCAACCAGCAGAAGGTGCTCCTCGCCCGCTGGCTCGAGCGCGGCGCGCGCCTCCTGTTCCTGCTGGAGCCAACGCGTGGCGTGGACGTCGGGGCGAGAGAGGGCATCTACGCGGCGATCAGGACCGCTCTTGCCGAGAACGCGGTGGGGATGCTCGTCGTGACCTCGGACGCGGAGGAGGCGCTGCACCTCTGCGATCGACTGGTGGTGATGCAAAAAGGCCGGATCTCCGCCCGCTTCACGCGCGATGAGGCCACCGTCCAGGCGCTGACCGCCGCGGTCGGGGAATAGCGATGGGCATTGGAAACAAAGAACTGGAGGTTCAAGGCGGCGCCACGATCAAGGGGACGGAACCCCGCGGCGCTCCTACTCCTTGGGGCACGCTTGGTCGTCGCGTCGGTCAGTCCTCCGCATCACTCGCGCTCGGGGTCTTTCTCGTCGCGGAAGTCGTCGTCTTCATCTTTGCCACGCCATACTTCTGGCATGTTGAGAACATCATCAATATGCTCACGACCGTCGCGGTGATCGGTATCGTCGCGGCCCCTGGAACTCTCCTCATCGTAGGCGGCCAGATCGACTTGTCCGTGGGCTCCGGCGCCGGCCTGGTCGGTGTCATCCTCGGCTATTTCGCCCCTCATACCGGCTTGCCGCTCGCGATCATTCTTGCCGCGGCGATCGGGCTGCTCGCCGGAGCGGTCAATGGGTTCATCGTGTCCGTGATCGGAGTAAATTCTTTGATCACAACCCTGGGCACTCTCGCCGTCTATGGGGGGATCGCCGAGGTTCTGAGCAACGGCCAGACCATCGCGATTACCTCCTTCGATGGTCTAGCAACCGCACGGCCATTCTTGCGCCTGCCGATACCGGTGCTCCTCATGTTCGGCACTCTGTTGTGCTTTTGGGTGCTGATGACGTACACGACATACGGACGGTCAATGTATGCTGTGGGCGGAAACCCGGTTGCCGCACGGCTCGTGGGCATAGCGAGCAAGCGCGTCACGTTTATCGCCTTCGTCCTGTCGGCGGCGGCCTTTACGCTGGGGGGATTTGTTCTTTCCTCCCAACTGAGCGCGGGTTCCCCCACGTTCGGCGTCAATCTCGAGTTGGCGGTCATCACCGCGGTGATCCTGGGCGGAACAAGCCTCTCGGGCGGTCGTGGCACCATCGTCGGCACCGCGCTCGGTGTACTGATCATCGGCGTGCTCGGCAATGGACTCGTCCTGATGAACGTCAACTCCTTCTGGCAGGACGTTGCCAACGGGTTGCTCCTGATCGCGGCCGTGAGCTTTGACCGGCTGCGCCTACGCCTTGCCGGGCGGGAGCAGTGACGCATCTGAACGGACAACGGCGACAGCATCAGTCAAGGTCGTCAGACCTTCTAGCGAGAGAGGCGAGGATGGATTCCCAGAGTTTCGACTACGTCATCGTCGGCGCGGGCTCGTCCGGGTGCGCGCTCGCGCACCGTTTGGTGACCGCTACGACCGCGTCGGTCCTGCTGATCGAAGCCGGTCCGGGGGTGATACCACCGGTCGTTCGCACGGCCTCGTCGTGGCCGCTGCTCCTCCAGAGCGCGTACGACTGGCAGTACCGCACAGTCCGGCAGCGGCACGCGGATGACCGCGCGTTCGCGTGGCCACGGGGGCGCATCATCGGTGGATGTAGCGCGCTGAACGGTATGGTCTTCTTGCGCGGCTCACCCGCGGACTATGATGAATGGGAGCGGCTGGGCTGCCAAGGCTGGGGCTACCAGAACATCCTTGAGGAGTTCCGGAGCCTTGAAACGTGGCACAGGGGCGGCAGCCAGGGTAGTCAGTATCGTGGAGATTCCGGCCCGCTTCACCCCCGCCCAATCGCGGTTGAGAATCCGCTGAGCAGGGCGCTCATCGCGGCGGCCCTTGAGCGCGGACATCGCCTCAACCCGGACTTCAACGCGGGAGCGCTAGAGGGCGTGGGCTGGAACGACCTACTCATCATGGACGGCCAGAGAGAGGATCTCGGGACCGCGCTGATCGAACCGCTCAGGGGCCGCGACACCTTCCACGTCCTGGCCGATACCGTCGTGACGCGCTTGCTCGTCGACCGCGCGGGGCCGCGCGTGCGTGGGGTAGAATATGCGGCCGGAGGGAAGCTCGGTCGGGTCATAGCGGACGTGGAGGTGATCGTCTGCGCCGGCGCCGTGGAATCACCCCGCTTACTGTTGCTCTCGGGTATCGGTCCCGCGGCCGAACTGGAGAAGCTCGATATCGCTGTGGCTGCGGACCTCCCCGGTGTCGGCAAGAACCTCCATGACCATCTGCTCATCGGCGTCGTCTATGAGGCGAAGGCTCCGATCCCGCCGCTAAACGTCAATATCACGGAAGCGTGTCTGTTCGCGAAGTCGGATGCGCGGAGCGCGCACTGTGATATCGAAATCTCGTTCGTCCATGAGCCGATGTTCACCCCCGGCTTCGACCCGCCGGACAACAGTTATTCGATCATCCCCGGTATCGTCGATCCGCGCAGTCGGGGAGCCATCACACTGATGTCCAACGACCCGACAACACCCCCGCTCATCGACCCACACTACCTGGAGGACGACGCCGACCTTCGTGGCCTCGTGCGGGGAATCGAGATGGCGCGCGAGATCGGCGCGGCGCCGGCGCTGAGGGAATGGCGGCAACGGGAAGTCGTCCCGGGCCCGGCGACCGCTGACGCGGCGGCGCTGGAGCAGTTCGTGCGCCGCTCTGTCTGTACGTGGTACCACCCGGTAGGGACCTGCAAGATGGGCATCGACGCGGACGCGGTCGTCGATCCCGCACTGCGGGTCAGGGGCGTTGAGGGTCTGCGCGTGGCCGACGCGTCGGTCATGCCAACGGTCGTGTCGGCCAACACCAATGCCGCGTCACTCATCATCGGCTGGCACGGGGCGGGGTTGATTGTGGGCGCATATGGGGGGGCCTGAGCATGTCCGTTTCGTTAGCGTGCGGAAATCCTGGGATCGCGGCGGCCAGCGACACGAGCGCCGGCGATCTCAGGGCCGACTGTCCCGAGGCGTCCGCGCGCCAACGATAATTCACGAGCCCTGGGTGCTTACCTTGGTACTTGGTACTTGGTACTTTGGTACTTGGTACTTGGCAACTTGGTACTGGCCGCTTGACAAGGGTTCACACTTGATGCTACAAATACAAACGAACCCAGGATCGTTCCCAGCGCACCTCTACCATGCACGACACAGCCAGAGTCATACGTCACACGGTCAGAGCCATACGTCGTACACAGAAAGAAATGGGGGCCACGGCGATGCAACAGCCTGATGGAAGGGGCCGGCGGCGGGAGTGGTACCGCACCATGCTCCTGATCCGCTTTTTCGAGGACAAGGTGCAGCAACTCTTCGCGCAAGGGCTCGTGCTCGGCACGACGCACCTGAGCCAGGGCCAGGAGGCGGTCGCCGTCGGCGCCGTCAGCGCCCTGAGCCCCGACGACTACCTGACCATCACCTACCGCGGGCACGGCCACGCCCTGGCGCGGGGGGTCGACGTTGAGGCGGCCTTCGCCGAACTGATGGGCCGCGAGACGGGGCTGTGCAAGGGCCGCGGCGGCTCGATGCATTTCACGGACTTCTCGCGTGGCCTCATCGGCGCCTTCGCCATCGTCGGGGCCGGTCTGCCCGTCGCGCTCGGCGCCGCCATGTCGTCCAAGCTGCAAGGCAACGGCCGGGTCGCGCTGACCTTCTTCGGTGACGGCGCCACCAACATCGGCTCGTTCCACGAAGCCCTCAATATGGCCAGTGTGTGGAAGGCGCCCGTCGTTTTCGTGTGCGAGAACAACCTGTACGGCGAGTACAGCCCTCTCCGCACCACCACCCCGATCGACGATCTGGCGGCGCGCGCCGCCGCCTATGCCATGCCCGGCGAGGTCGTCGACGGCAACGACATCGACGAGGTCCACGCGCGCACGGCGGCGGCGGTGGCCCGCGCACGGGCCGGGGAGGGACCAACGCTGCTGGAGTGCAAGACGTACCGCTACAGCGGCCACTCGCGCACTGACCCAGGCAAGTACCGCGGACCGGGCGAGCTCGACGCCTGGAAGGCTAAAGATCCGATCGAGCGCCTGGGGCGGATGCTCGCGTCCGAGGGCGTGATGAGCGCCGACGAACAAGCACGGGTGCGCGACGAGGTACAGCAGGTGATCGACATGGCCGCGGAACGTGCCGCGGCGGCGCCGTGGCCCTTGATAGAGGAGATGGATCGCTATGTCTACGCAGCAGAGTGAGGCCGTGCCGGCAGGAACGCCGTCTGGCGTCGAGGAGATGACCTACCGCGAGGCCATTCGCGCCGCACTGGCGGACGAACTGGACGCCGATGAGCGCGTCATTTTCATGGGCGAAGACATCGGGGGGGCTGGCGGCTCCTTCAAGACGAGCGAGGGCCTGCTTGACCAGTTCGGCCCGTCGCGCGTCATCGACACGCCGATCTCCGAGAACGGCTTCGTCGGCGCGGCGCTCGGCATGGCTGTCACCGGCATGCGGCCGGTGGTCGAGATCATGTTCGTCGACTTCCTGCCCAGCGCGGGGGACGCCATGATCAACGAGTTGCCCAAGTTCCGCTTCATGTCGGGCGGTCAGACGGATGTGCCGCTCACGATCAGGGCCATCGGCGGCGCCACGGGCCACTTCGGTACGCAGCACTCGGCCACGGGCGAGTCGTGGTTCATGCAGATGCCCGGGCTACGCGTGGTCACGGCCAGTTCGCCCGCGTCCGCCTATGGGCTGCTGCGCGCCGCCATCCGCCTGGACGACCCGGTGCTCTTCCTCGAGCACAAAGGCATGTACAGCCAGAAAGGACCGGTCGACCGTACCGCGCCGCTGCCGGCGATGGGCAAGGCGAAGGTGGTGCGGCCAGGGCGCGACGTGACGGTCGTGGCCACACTGCTGATGGTACCGCGGGCGCTCGAGGCCGCGGAGGTCCTGGCCGGCGAGGGCATCGAGGCTGAGGTGATCGACCTGCGCTGGATCGCGCCGCTCGACGTGGCCACGGTCCGCGACAGCGTCTATCGCACTGATCGGCTGGTCGTGGTCGAGGAACAAGTCCACCCCGGCGGCTGGGGCGCGTCGCTGATCAGCCTGCTGGCTCAGGAGGGGCTGCCTGAGAACAGCATGCCGCGCGCGGTCAGCCTGCCCAACATGCCGCTGGCCTTCAGCCCGCCGCTGGAGGATGCCGCCGTGCCCAGTGCCGCGCGTATCGCGGCAGCCGTGCGCGAGGCGATGCGGGAATGACGACTGGCGACGCGGCGGGACGCACGATCCAGCCGCCGGCCATAGTGGGCGTGGAGGTCAGGACGACCGCGCGCGCTGTGGGGTCGGTGCTCCGGCTCGACGACACGGAGTTGACCATCGAGCGTGTGGAGACGATCGCGCTGCGCGTGCCACTCAAGAAGCGCTACAGCGGCAGCGCCTATTCGATGGTTAACCGCTGCACCATCGTCACGCGCCTGTACACGCGCGGCGGGGTCGTCGGTGAGGTCTACACCGGCGACACCGACGCCGAGCAGGACGTGATCGTGCGCATCATCCACGAAGAGCTGGCGCCCGCGCTGATCGGGCGCAGTGCGATGGATCCCGAGGGGTGCGCGCTAGCCATGCAGCCCGCCACTTACGACATTCTGCGTGATCGTGGCTTGGCCTTGCAAGCGATCGCCTGCCTCGACGCCGCGATCTGGGACACCTTCGGCAAGGCGGTCGGGCTGCCGCTCTTCCGCCTGTGGGGCGCGTCGCGCGCCGCGCTGCCGATCATCATCATCGGCGGCTACTACGGGCTCGACGCGCGGGATCTGGCCGCGCAGATGGCGCGCTACGTCGAGATGGGCGTGGCCGGCTGCAAGTTCAAGATCGGGGGGGCGTCGCCGGCCGAGGACGCCGCACGCGTGCGCGTCGCGCGCGCGGCCGTGGGCGACGACTTCGTGCTGATGGTCGACGCCAACCAGGGCTACACGCGCGACCAGGCGGTGGAGTTCGCGCGGCGCGCGGCCGACCTCAACATCCGCTGGTTCGAGGAGCCCTGCCGCTGGTACAACGACCGCCGCTGGATGCGCGACGTGCGCTACGCCACGGGCATCCCCGTGACGGCCGGCCAGAGCGAGTTCACGGTCGCGGGCGTGCGTGACCTCATCGTCGACGGCGCGATCGACGTGTGCAACTTCGACAGCTCCTGGAGCGGCGGCCCCACTGTCTGGCGCAGAGTGGCGGGCCTCGCCGCGGCCTTCGGCGTGGAGATGGGACACCACGAGGAGCCGCAGGTGGCCGCCCACTTACTGGCCAGCATCCCACATGGTACCTACGTGGAGTGCTTTGACCCCGACCGCGACCCGATCTTCTGGGGGCTCTTCGCCAACCGGCCGGCCATTCGGGACGGCGCCTATGCCCTGCCGGATGGTCCCGGCTTCGGCATCGAGCTGGACGGGGACTTCATCGCGCGCTACACGGTCGGCTCACGCGGCACGGAACGATGACTATGGCGGGAGAGGCACGGGGAATGGCTCCGCTGGCCGGGATCACGATTGTAGCGGTCGAGCAGTATGGGGCTGGCCCCTATGCGACGCTTTACCTGGCCGACATGGGCGCCGATGTGGTCAAAATCGAGGACCCCGGCGTTGGCGGCGACATCGGCCGCTACGTCCCGCCCGGCCAGGACGGGACCGACAGCCTATTCTTCGAGACTTTCAATCGGGGCAAGCGCAGCCTGGCCCTGGATCTGAAGAGCGCGGCCGGTCGCGCGGTCTTCGAGCGCCTCGTCGCCCAATCACACGCCGTGTTCAACAATCTGCGCGGCGACCTCCCCGACCGCATGGGCCTGACCTACGCGGCACTCGGGGTGATCAACCCGGCTATCGTGTGCGCCTCGCTCTCGGCCTACGGGCGGACCGGCGAGCGCGCCGCCTATCCCGGCTACGACGCGCTCGTCCAGGCCGAGGCCGGTTGGGCCGCGCTGACCGGCGAGCCTAACGGGCCGCCGATCAAGAGTGGGTTATCGCTGGCCGACTACGCGGCCGGCCTGACTGCGGCGCTGGCGTTGATGGTGGCCCTGTTCGACGCGCGGCGTACCGGCGTCGGCCGTGACGTCGACACTTCGCTCTACGATGTCGCGCTGGCCCTATTAACCTACCCGGCGACGTGGCGCCTAACCGCCGGCATTGGGACCGAGCGGCAGCCCATGTCGGGCCATCCCAGTATGGTCCCGTTCCAGTTTTTTCAGACCGCCGACGGCTTCCTGGCGGTGGCCTGTCCCAAGCAGAAGTTTTTTGAGCTACTCGTCGCGGCCATCGATCGGCCGGGACTGGCCGCCGACCCGCGCTTCGCCACATTTGAGGCCCGCCGCACGCACCGCGCCGAGCTCGTCGCCATCCTGGGCGAGCGACTGCGGCGGGAAACGACCGCCATGTGGATGGAGCGCCTGAGCGGTCGCGTCCCCTGCGCCCCGGTACGCTCGCTCGATGAGGCGCTCGATGAGGACGAGCTCAGGGCACGGGATATGCTTGCTTCGTATCCTCACCCCATCTTCGCGCGTGTGCAGGCGATCGCCACACCGTTCACCCTGGCCGGCTACGCGCCGGACTATCGCGCGGCGCCCGCGCTCGACGGCGACCGGCGGCCCATACTGGACGAGTTGGGCTACGCTGCCGACGACATCGCCGTCCTTGGCGAGGCGGGAGCATTTGGCGGCGGGCCGTAAACATAGGGACGTGTCCAGCCGCGCGGCAAGCTCGCCCGCTCGCGCCAGACGGGCCATTAGTACATGAGAAAGCCGCCACTGATGTTGAGCGTGGCGCCGGAGACGAAGGAGGCGTGGCGACTGGCCAGGAAGACGACCGGGCCCGCGATCTCCTCCGGCTCGGCGGTGCGCCCCAGCGGCGTGGCCTTGATCTGCCCCTCCAGCATCGCGGGGTCGAGCCCGTCCATCAGCATCGGCGTGACCACAAAGCTCGGCGCCACGGCATTGACCGTGATCCCGTTCGGCCCGTAGGTGCGCGCGAGGCCGCGCGTCATGGTCACGATCCCGCCTTTAGCCGCGTTGTAGACGACCGAGCCGCCGAAGCCGCCCGACTGCCAGCCCTGCGACGAGAAGAGGATGAGACGCCCGCCGCGGCCCTGGCCGCACATGGCTTGCGCGACGGCGCGGGCGAGGAAGAAGCTGGCCTTGAGGTTCAGGTCCACCTGGAAGTCCCAGTCGTCCTCGGTGACCTGATCGAGGTCGGCGCGACGGCGCAACACGGCGGCCAGGTGCACGAGCACGTCGAGCGAGCCGAGCTCCGCCTGTGCCCGCTCCACCAAAGTCTGGTGGACCGCGAGATCGCGCAGGTCGGCGCCGACGGCGACATGTCCCGCCCCCTCCATGCTAGCGACGACCGTGTCGACCGCCTCCTGGCGCAGGTCGACGGCCATGACGCGCGCGCCCGTCGTTCCGAAAGCCTCGGCCACCGCCCGCCCGATGCCGCCGGCCGCGCCGGTGACGATCACACCCTTCCCTTCGAGCCCCGCGCCAAGACTCCACGCCATCTTGCCCTCCCCTCGCCGCCCACCGTCCAGCCTCGACACAGCACAGCCGCGCATGATCCCTGGATTCGTTTCCAATACGGCGATTATACGAACTATGGACCGACGACGTCAAGGAATACGCGTCCACGATAAGGCAATCGCATGATAAAGTTGTCCGTCAATCAGCTCATAAACCTCGACCGCGCGCGATGTTTAGTCGCGTTGTGTAGGCTCCGTCGCGGCTGGCCGCGACCGCGCATTCCAGAAGAGACAGAACCCCAGGCGATGCCAGCGCGGCAGCGTCTCCGGTTGGACGATGAGCAGCGCGGATCGCCAGAAGCGCACCTTGCTGGCGAGGACGAGGAGGAGGAAACGGTCGAGCGCCGTCAGGCGCGGGCGGGCGACCTGCCGCCTGAGGACGATCAGTTGGTGGCGCAAGAGGGCATTCTCGGCGACCAAGGCCGCTTTGCTCCTACTCAGATCGGCCACCGATCCGACGGCAAGCGTGCCCACGGCCGGGGTTGTCCGGCGGATGAAGCACCGGTTGGTCGCACGGAAACAAGCGCCGACTACTCTCTTCAGCTTCGTGAGCAGCTGTGTCATCGCCATGCGCTGGCCACTCCTCTTTTCCATTCTCGTCTACGTCGCCGTGCTGTGGCTGTCTCTCCTGTCGCATAGCGTGTCTGTAATAGAGCGATGCTGCCCTGAAACGGCCTGTTGTAGGTCGGATGTCCGAAGTAGCCGGCACAGCCCAGATTTCGTCGGCGTAGGTATTGCTGAACAGGGTCAGCTCAACGACGATCCCGCGCGCGGACGCCAGGGTCAGGAAGCGGTGCAGACGCGCGAAGTACTCCTCGTCCCAGCGGTCCAGGTCGTAGATGGGCTCGCCGTCGAGGGCCAGGCCCGGACCGACGCGCTGCCAGAGCGCGAGGTAGTCGGGCGACTCGGGCTTGCACGGGGAGGACGGGTTGCGCGGGGTCTGCAGTTCGCGAAATAGGAGGAACAACCGCGTCCCCTTGTCCGCCGCATCGTCGAGATAGCGCTCGAAATCAAAGGCGCGGTTGACGACGGACCCGTAGTGCTCGGTGGCGCACAGCAGCACGCGCGGCCGGCCGCGGAACAGGAAATACCTGGGGTTGTCGGGGTGCAGGCAAAACGGTTGTTGATTGGACATGATACCGGCTACCTCCTCCATATTAGTTCGGCAATCCCCTTCTTTCCCGGACTAATACATGCTTGGGGGCACAGCCACGATACGCCGCCGCACCCACCCGACAGCCCCAGCGTCGGCATCGCACGCGAGTGGCGCTACGTCAGCCGCTCCCAGGTCGCTTCACGCGCCACAACGCCATAACCGTTTACGAAGCGGACCACATCCTGAACGGGTCCCATAGGTCAAGCGTCGCGGTTTTCTCCCCGTGCATTAAGCGCACCGCGGCTACCACGACCTCGAATGCTCGATCATCGAGTTCCGTGCAGCAGGCAGCTATATCGACCGATCGCGGTCCTTCCAACAACGAACGCGCGACATCCAGGAGCAGCCGCTCCACGACGCCTAAGTATGGCGCCTCATCCAACTCCACCGTTCCCTTCGTATAGTCGATGCGATCGCTGTATGCGTCCCATAAACCCTCTCTGGTCGTGAGCAGGAGGAGCACCGCATACCACCGCCGATTATGCGCCACCGACCGCACGCCATGAGCGCGGGCGAGGGCCGCGTGATAGCGCTCGGCATGGTCATGTGCCATAGCTTCTACATCAGATCTATCTGTCATCGTGGTTTCCCCCATCATAGCCGCTCCCTCTGACGTTCGTCTTTACCTACGACATGGTTCAGTACACGCTCAACACAGCTTGACAGTTTGAGCCTCTGACAGGCGCAACACTGTCAAGTCCGTTTACCGGAAAGGCCTAACCCGTCCCTTCACGGTGAATTGTAACGCCCCCCGCTTCGCTACCCATGACAGCTAGCCGGATGACTGTCGGTTATCGTCGCAGAGCTCCAGGGCGAGGTAGGCGGCGCCGACGATGTCGTCGGCGCCGATGCCCGCGTAGCGGTAGAGGTCGGCTTGCGCCCCCGATTGGCCGAACTGGTCGACACCGAGCGGCACGGTCGGGCTACCATGCACACCGCCCAGGAAGGCGAGACTGTGCGCCGAAGCATCCTGCACCGTGACGATGGGCGCGTGGCGCTCGTGGGGCGGTAACAAAGTCTGGAGCAGTCCGGAATCCGCCGTGGCCCTCGCATCGTGACGCCGTGCCCGCCGTGACGCGCGTAGCGCGTCGAACAGCCGGTCCGGCCCCGTCACATGGAGGACGTTGGCCGCGACCCCCTCGCCCGCTAGTCGATGCGCCGCCTCGACTGCCTCCGGCGCCATCGCGCCGGTCGTAACGATCTGCACGGTGTCCACGGGGCTTGCGTCGGGCGCGAGGTCGTGCCCCTCCACGAGGCGATAGCCCCCTGCAATGACCTGACGGCGCAACGCGTCCGCACCGAGCCGCGCGAGCGCCGACTCCAACAGTCCCTGGTCGATCTTCTTGGTGGAAAGGCGCAGATACGTCGAGTGGCCATCCACCCGGTCGCAGCACTCCCGCAGGGCATGGAGCATGATCCAACTCCACCTCGCGGGCGAAGGCCGGCTCGTAGTAGCGCAGTCCCGGCAATTCAATGCCGAGCGACGCCGTGACCGTCGATTGGTGGGCGCCGCCCTCGGGACTCAAGCTCACCCCTGCTGGTGTGCCGGCGAAAATCATCTTGGAGCCACTGTAGAGCGCGTAAATCAACGCGTCGAGACCGCGGCACACGAAGGGGTCGTAGACCGTGCCAATGGGGAAGAGTTGCTGGCCGCAGAGTTCGTAGGAAAGGCCAAGTTGCCCGAGCAGCAGGAACAGGTTCATCAAGTTCGGCGCGCAGTTTGCCCGCGTTGCCGCAGGGAGTCGGATCGAGGTGTTGCGTATCCCTGTCCGGACGCCTCGCGCCAACGCCATCTGCGAACGTTTCCTCGGCAGCGTCCGGCGTGAGTGCCTTGACCACCTCCTTATCCTGCACGAGGATCAGTTGCGGCGCGTGCTCCGGGCATATTGTCTGTATTTCAACGAGGCACGGCCGCATCAAGGGATAGGGCAGGCCATCCCCAATGCAGCGGAACAGGAGAGTGCCGCGCCCACACCGGCGGCATCCGTCGAATCCATCCCCATCTTGGGCGGCCTACACCACGACTATCGGCGTGCGGCGTGACTGGCATCTACTCCACAACGATATGACGGATGGCGACGGGAGCCATGACAGGGGTTGATCGCGGGCGCGCATTAAAATACGCACTCGCACCATGATCCTGAGCACATGTGCGAGATTATGATAAGGGGGATCCGCGGCCGTCCTTCCTGGTCAAGGTGTAGCGCGCTTGCTCAACGGTGGGGCGGTCGATCATCACGCCATCGACTGTCAGTACACCACCCGCCGCCGCGTCGAAGCTTGCCACAACCCGTGTCGCCCATGCCACCTCATCGCTTGTCGGTCCGAACGCGGCGTTGATGATGGGTACTTGACGGGGATGGATGGCGAACTTGCCGGCGAATCCCAGGCGATAGGCCGCCGCACTCGCGGCACTCAACTCCGCTGTGAGGTCCGTCGCCGTCGCCACGCTATCGATGGGCGCGGCCACCCTGGCTACCCGTGAGGCCAGGACAAGTTGTGTTCGCACGATCAGCGCCTGTTGGTCGTTGAGCCCCAGTGGGGCGCCAAGATCGAGGGCAAGATCGAGGAGGCCAAGAGCGAGACGCTCCACACGGGGGGATGAGCTGGCAAGACGACGCGCGGCCCATATCCCGCGCGCTGTCTCGACAAGCGGTATGATCGTCGTCCCCCTCTAGTCCTACCAGCATCCGCGCCGCCTGCCGGACGGCCGCGACTTCTTCCGCTTTCGGCACCATAATGCCGGCCAATCCCGGCTTGCACACGGCGTCGAGGTCGTCTGTGAACCATGTGCTACCCGGCGCGTTGACGCGGACGAAGACGGGCTGCCGCGGGGTGAGCCAGGCGGCGATGGCTTGTCGCGCCTCATCCTTGTGGTCGGGCGCGACAGCGTCCTCCAGATCCACGATCACCCGATCGGCGCCCGACACGTAGGCCCGGTCGAAACGGTCGGGCCGGTCTCCGGGGACAAACAGCCAGGAGCGCGTTGCAATCATCGCTGAGCCCCAAGCGCTACATCGCGCGCATTATGTCGGGGAGATGGCGGACCGCGCCGCGCGTCGCCACTCATTACCCCTACAGCCGCCCAGACAGCGGTTCGTGCGTTCGTCATGCGTGCTCCTTCTTCACCTCTGCCCCAACGGGGTGGACGGGCGTCACAGGCACATGGTCGCGTCGAAATACCATGAAGGTGCGCGTAAACTCTATGACCGGTGTGCCATCCTGGTTCGTACCGGTTGTCTTGACGCGCACGATGCCCACGTTTGGTCGCGACCGCGACTCCCGCGTCTCCAACACCTCCGAATGGGCGTAGACCGTGTCCCCCTCGAAAACGGGGTGGGGGAGGCGTACCTCATCCCATCCCAGGTTAGCGAGCGCGTTTTGGGATAGATCGGTGACGCTTTGACCCGTGACCAGGGCCAAGGTCAAAGTCGAGTTGACGAGCGGTCGCTCGAACTCGGTGCGAGATGCGTACGCATGATCGAAGTGGATAGGGTTCGTGTTCAGCGTCAGAAGGGTAAACCAAATGTTGTCGGCGCTAGTGATCGTGCGACCCAACGGATGAGGGTAAATGTCGCCGACCACAAAGTCCTCGAAAACGCGCCCCCTCCAGCCCTGCTTCACGGCCATCCTGCCCTCCTTACGCAATATCGACACGCAATATCGACGCCGTCTATCTGTAGTGCGGCGATAATCTGCACCGTCGCACGGTGAGATTTCCTTGCAGCACCGGCCTTGCCGGATGGGCTGCCTCGACATCGTTTCGTCCTACCTTATATAGCCTGTCAGATAATGTTTCAGACTAGCAGGCCGCTCGATGAGCGTAACAGCCGCCTGTGAATTCTGATTCTTTATCTGAACATCTATAGTAACAAGCGGGCGGGGTGTTCCAGGAACTCGCGCACCACGCCGAGGAAGCGCGCGCCGGTGGCGCCGTCGGTCACGCGGTGATCGGCCGAGAGCGTGAGGCTCATGCGCTCACGCGGCACGAGCCCCTCGTCGGCATAGACGGGGACTCGGCGCACCGCGCCCACAGCCAGGATGGCGGCCTGGGGCGGGTTGATGATCGCCACAAAGGTATCGACGCCGAGCATGCCGAGATTGCTGACCGTGAACGTGCCCCCCTCGTAGTCCCCGGCACGGCTCTTGCCGTCGCGCGCTCGCGCGGCCAGCGCGCGTGTCTCGCGCGCGATCTGTGCGATGGACTTGTGGGCGGCGTCGCGGACGACCGGGGTGACCAACCCATCCTCGATGGCCACCGCAACGGCGATGGCGATCTCGTCGCGGAGTACGAGACGGTCGTCCGCGAAGGAGGCGTTGAGCATCGGGAAACGGGTCAGCGCCCGCGCGGCGGCTTTCACGACGAGGTCGTTGACGGAGATTTTGACCTCATCGCCGTTTTCTGCTGTAGTGGCGGCGTCCACATTGACCTCGGCGCGTAACGCGACCGCCGCCGTCATGTCCACCTCAACGGTCAGGTAGAAGTGTGGCGCCTGCGTCTTGCTCTCGACCATGCGGCGTCCCATCGTTTGCTGGAGCCGTGTCAGCAGTTGCTCGCGGGGCTGTGCCGCGCCTGAAGATCCCGGCCCAGGGTCTACCACGGTCTGTAGGGCATCCGGGGGTATGGGCGCCTCGGTCACGCGATCTACCGCGGTCGCTGCGGATGGTCCGCTCGCCCGCGCTAGTGTGGCCGGGACCTCCGCCGGAACCATTACCACAGCAGGCGTGGCGCCCGTACCAGTAGCTGTGGCCGCCAGCACGTCCTCGCGGGTGATACGGCCCCCAGGGCCGCTGCCACGGATGGTCGACAGGTCAACCCCGTGCTCCCTGGCCAGGCGGCGAGCCAGGGGTGACGCGCCCATGTCCCGATCTCGACTGCCCCCTGTCACACCCAATGCGTGAGCGGGATCTCCTACCTCTCCGCGCGGTGCGGAAGACCCGTTATCGGGAGCGGACGAGTCACCGGACGCGATGGAGGAGGGGCTACTCGGTGGGGTGTTGGGAGACCGAGCGGCGGACGGATCCCCTGCGGGGAGGAGTTCGTCCGGCGCGACCAGTATGGCGATAGGTTCCCCGACAGGTGTCACGTCACCCTCCGGTACGACGATGCGCTGTAGCACTCCATCGTCGGTCGACTCCATTTCGATCGTCACTTTATCGGTCTCGATCTCGGCGATCGCCTCGCCCTTGCGCACGGTCTCGCCCTCGCGTTTGAGCCAGCGCGTTACCTTGCCCTCGGTCATGTCGTAGCCCATCTTGGGCATCACGATGCTCGTCATCACTCTTTCCCCTTGTTCAAGAAAACCTTTCCAGTGACGTTTCCACTATGATAATATCGTACGTGACGTGCCGGAGACAACCGCCACTTCGATCAAGACGCTCCCATCCAAGCCAGTGGTCGCGCGCCTTGTCCGGCGCCAGCAGACGCCACGCCCGGTGTCGAGCGCGGCGCGGTGGTAGCGGGTGTGACATGGCAGGGACGCACCGACCCAATGGAGTACTATCCATATGCAAAGCGAATTGGGGACATCAACAAGTGCGGGCTCCGAGGATACGTCCGCACTAGTAGCTCCACCGCCGCCGCTGGCTGCCGCGCGCGGTGAGCCCGCTGCAACGTGGGCGCCTCGCCCAGGCGGGGCGGTGCTGCGGCCCGACGAGTACGAGATCCTCGACCGCATCCAGCGACGCGTGCTGTGGCTCGCCACGCTCATGATCCACCACGCCAACCATGTGCGGCCCAACCCCGACGACATCAAGGTGGGCGGCCACCAGGCCTCGTCGGCCTCGATGGTCTCCATCTTGACCGCCCTCTACTTTCGCCACCTCCAGGCCGGCGACCGCGTCAGCGTCAAGCCGCATGCGTCCCCGGCCTACCACGCCATCCAGTACCTGCTCGGGAATCTGGACACGCGATACCTCACGACCCTGCGCGCGTTCGGCGGGTTGCAGGCCTATCCGAGCCGCACCAAGGACCCCGACCCGGTCGACTTCAGCACTGGTTCGGTCGGGCTCGGCGCCGTCGCCCCGGCCTTCGCTGCCGTGGCCGCTCGCTACGCGCGGCTGCACTTCGGCGACGTCACCGCGCGGCGCTTCATCGCCATCGTCGGGGACGCCGAGCTGGATGAGGGTAATGTGTGGGATGCCGTGGCTGAAGAGGCGTTGGCCGGATTGGGCAACGTCATGCTGGTTGTGGACCTCAACCGGCAGAGCCTCGACCGCGTCGTGCCAGGCGTGCGCGCCGCCCAACTCAAGGGGCTCTTCGCGGCGGCCGGCTGGCGCGTGCTGGAGGCCAAGTACGGGCGTCAGCTGCAGGAGGCGTTCCACCGACCGGGGGGCGAGCGCCTGCGCCTGCGCATCGACGAGATGAGCAACGAGGAGTATCAAAGCCTGCTGCGCCGCCGCAGGGCGGACCTGCGCGCCCGCCTCACCCACTCGGGCGGCCTCGACGCGTCCGAGGGCGAGGACCCCGCGATCGTCGCGGCGTTGATCGATACCCCCGACGAGACCCTGCACGAGCTGCTTGCCAACCTGGGCGGGCACGACCTGAACGAGCTACTCGGCGTCTTTGCCCGCGCCGACGAGTCTAAGGACGCGCCGGCCGTCGTCTTCGCCTACACCATCAAGGGCTGGGGGCTACCGTTCGCCGCCGATGCGCTCAACCACTCCATGCTACTCACGGGTGAGCAGGTCACGGCGCTGGGGCGCGATCTGGGCATCGTGCCTGGCGCGGAGTGGGAGGCTTTCACGCCCGACTCGCCTGAGGGACGCTGGTGCGCCGCGACGACGCAGGGGCTCCAGGACGGCCAGGGGCGGCCAGCCCCGCTCGTCCCTGCCGCAGCCATCCCCGACGCACTGGACCTGTCGTACCCCAAGGGCCTCTCCACGCAGGAGGCGCTGGGCCGTATATTACCGCGGCTGGCCGAGGTACCCGCGCTCGGTGAGCGTATCGTCACGACCGCGCCCGACGTCGCCATCTCGACGCACCTCTCCAACTGGGTGACCAAAGTGGGCGTCTTCGCCCCGGCCGACCAACAGCGACTACCAGGACGATATGCAGCGTATGCTGCGCTGGCAGCCAGGGCCGCATGGACAGCACGTCGAACTGGGTATCTCCGAGCCGTCATTGTCGCGGATCAAGAAGCGCGGAGCCGTGTCGAATGGCGTCGCCTCGCGCAGTTGCTGGGCGACCCAGGCATCGGTCGGATGCCGCGTGACGCCGATGTGGACAACGCGGCGCGAGCCAAGGTCGACGACGAAAAAGGCAAAGAGCGCGCGGAAGCTCAGGTCGATGACCGGCAAGAAGTCGCAGGCCCACACGTCGTGGGCGTGATTATGCAGGAACGTTGCCCACGCCTGTCCACAAGGGCGCGGCGAGCGAGTCGTGCGCATGTGACGCTGGACTGTGCGCTTGCCGACCCGGATGCCGAGCTTGAGGAGTTCGCCGCGGATGCGCTCCGCTCCCCACAGCCGGTTCTCGACGGCTATCCGCTTGATCAGCGCGACGGTCTCCTCGGACACTTGTGGCATCTTCGCGGCGGCTGCCGATCTCGCGCGCCACACGAGGCGATACCCCTGGCGATGCCAGCGTAGCAGCGTATCCGGCTGGACGATGAGTAGGGCGGACCGCCAGCCGCGCACGAGGCGCGCCAGGAGGACGAGCAACACGCGATCACGGGGCATGAACGCCGGGCGCTTGCCCTGACGGTGGAGCACGATCAATTGCTGCCGGAGGAGCGCGTTCTCCGCCATCAATGCAGCCTTGTTCCTGGACACATCGGTGATCGCTCCGCCCACGAGCGTCCCCGTCGCGGGCTTGATCTGCGCGAGGAGCCAGCGGTGGGCACCCCGCAGGACGGCGGCTCCGTGCCGCTTGATCGCGCTAAGGATTGGTGTCACCATGTCATGCCCTCCCTGCATCCGGCGCGCATCCCGCTGGATTAGGATGGGCGTCGCTCACCCACTTTCTGAGTATATCGCGCTCCAAGAGCTGCGTGATAGAGGCACGGATGGCCATGGGAGCCAGGACAGGTCGAGTCCGGCCACCCACGCCTCGGTTATTGTCTCATCCGTTGCTACACAGACCATACGTCCCTATCTCCCATCTGCCAACGCCAGACCCCAGGCTTGCAGGCCATGCGCGTCCACATACGCATCCGGGAGGTACGCGTATCCGCCGACGCCCCAGTCCTCCCCCCACGAGTTGCGCACGACGAGGTACCCCGGCGTCCCGGCGTCGCCAGCGTCATAGCCGACCACCAGCACGGCATGCCCGCCAAAAGCCACGGCGCCCGCATTCGGGAGCGCGATGTGCCCCTCGGCATCGGGCGCGTACCAAGTCGCGTAGAGGCGAATCCCCAGCAGCACGGCCAGCCCCTCGTCAAGCGCGCCGCGCAGGGCGGCGGGCGTGGGAGACAAGGCGCGCCCACCGCGCACGCGGCGCCGCGCGGCCTCGTCGAAAACCCCATCCGGCGGGCCGTGCCCCGGCGCCCATTGGTCGCGACGATCGTCGTACGGCCAGAGTGCTTCTGGGGGCTGCCCCACGTCCGCGAGTGCGGCGGCGGCCGCGGCGAGTGTCGTCCCCTCGGTAGTCGCGGGCAGGCCATCGCGCCCCTTGGCCGCCCAATGGAGGAACTCCTCGCCCAGATCCTCGCCGTCGGCGCGCAGCATTTCGTGGCCGACCGTCGCCGCGAAGGCGACGCAGGCGCCGCGTCGTCCCTGATCCTTGATCGGAGACTGCCGATCCCGCAGGTCGCGCACGCTCGCTACCCCTCACGCCACCAGCAACTGGGGCTGGACAAGGCCGGGCACCGGTTGTGGCCGCGCCACCACCGTCACGCGCGCGGTCTCCACCGCGGCTCCCTGCTGCCACGGTCGGCGCAACTCTAATGCCACGTCCCATCGCCCCGGTGACTCCGCGCGGAAGAGGAAGCGATGCCATCCGCGTCCGCCGAGGGCCGCGTCCGGCGCGCGGTATTCGTCACGCACGAGCGCCAGACCCGCCGGCGGCGTCACCTGCCACAGATACCCGCTCGACGGGGTCTCCGGCGCCTCGAGGACGAGCGCATCGCCCTCCAAGAGGGCAACACGGGCATCCGGGCGCCCAACGTGGAAGAGATGGACGTCGCGTCGCGTGTCGGCGGCCACATCGAGGCCACCAAGCTCCTTCTTGATCGACTGCGGCGCGACGCGGAGTAACTGCTCACCGCGCCTGGTCGTGAGGAGGTTCATGTCGGCCAAGTGGCGCACGGTCGCGGCGTAGCTCGTGCCGAGTTGGAGTGACAGCGCGTACGCGCCATCGGCGGTGAGCGCGTCGGTGTGGAGGCCCAGGGCCGTCAGCGTCGCCACCACGAGGCGTTTAGGCATCAGGAACCACGCGGCGAAGGCCTCGGCCATGCGCTCGCGCTCACTCGCCGACGCCTCGCCGCGTGCCAGCCACTCGGTGTCGTTGTCGAGCGACACGTCGTGATCGCGGCGATGATGGCCAAGCTCGTGGGCCGCGGTAAAGCGTTGTTTGCTCGGCGGGTGCGCCACGTTCACGAGCACGGCGGGGACATCGCGCCCGTCGCGCGGGTCGGAGGGCAGATACAGGCCCGCGAGGTGGTCGAGGCGACGCCGCAGCACCAGGATGCCCGCCCGCTCCAATGCCGCGAAGGGATCAATCTGCCGCGTCGTATCCACGTCCAGGTCACGATGGGCGCGAGAGGCGTCGCGCGCGGCCAGGAGATGGATGCGGGACCACGACAGGCTCATGACGACGCCTCCCCCCTGATCTCCTCCTGGGTGGCCGGCCGCCCACGGCCATACACCTTGACAAACTGGGCGAACCGCAGGACCTCCTCGCGATCGCGCTCGGACAGCGCCGTCGCTTCGCGCGCCAGAGCACGCACGCTGGCTGGTTCGTCGAGCGCCCCCTCCAAGAAATACGTGACGGGGTACTTGTAGAGCGCGGCGAGGGCCTGCAACTCGAGCGCTTCTACCTTCCTCTTCCCATTCTCGATGGCCGAGATCGCCACACGGGGAATAGCGGTATGGTCCGCCACGAACTGTTGGGACAGGCCCAGATACTCCCGCGCCTCGCGCAGGCGGTCGGCCAGGCGCTGTTGTCGCTCCTCTTCGCTGGTCTGCGTCACGGGTCCATCCATCGCCATCATCTCCTTTATGGTCTGTGCGTTGTCGACCTATGCCTCACGCAGCTTGGTGCGCACGAGCGCGGCGAGGCGGGGGATCGATCGGCACACGCGCTGCGTGACCTCGTCGTCGTCGATCGTGATACCGAAACGGTCCTCGGCGGCGGTCACCAACTCGACGCCCTCAAGCGAATCGATCGCGCCCTCGGCGTCAAGCGCCGCACGCACAACCTCCACGGTGCAGCCGCGATTGTCGGCGAGGGCAGCGTAGAGAACATCCTCTAGGCTCGCGTCCTCCACTGGCCCCTCTCTTGTCGCTAAATTACACAGCGCGTCTATTTATGCAGCCTTTTCCAACATTATAGATGAACGTTGTCTCCTTGTCAAGCAATCAACGCGCTTCTTGATGGATTTTACGACAAAGATAGCCTCGGGCAAGCCCTATCTTCGTCCCTGTGTTCGTGAAGGCGATAAGCGGGAGGATCCGAAAGCCTCTGACCCTATGGTCGCACGATGAGAGGCGCGCCCATCACGATAGTACGACGTATCATCTCCCACGCCCTACATGTCCTCCTTGGTCGTCGGACGGCGATACCCTCAACATGAACGAGCATGAACAGGAGGGCAGGAGTTGAACCGCGTCGCAGGGACTCAATCGGTCGGCACATGTCGTGGCATACGGCCCGTGGCGGGATAATATGGGAATCGTCTGTGAGATATAGGTGAGATTTGACGCTGCTCAAACCCCATAAGGCGGGTTTATGGAACCGCTATGTCCGCGCAGGCGTTGTAAAATCTGTCTGAACACTGGACAGACGCTATTAACCCTTGGTGCTAGTTGACAGAGTCATGAGGCATCCTGAAAGCTGTTGGTGTCGAGACAACAGCGCGAAGGAGCGCCTCATGACGGCCGTCGATTTTATCACCGAGTTGTTCTGTCGTGTCGATGATGCTCTGCGGGATGTCCCGCACCACCCGCGGGCGCACGTGTCTCCGAGCGAGGTGGTGACCTTGTCCCTGCTGTTCGTGCTCAAAGGGGGCGGCGAGCGTGCCTTCTAGCGCTGGCTGGAGCGCGATTACCGCCCGCTGTTCCCCCGCCTGCCCGCGCGCACGCGCCTGTTCCGCCTGTTCGCCACACACCAGGACGGGGCCGACCGCTTCCTGGCGGAGCCGACCATCTTCGGCGTCGCCGACAGCTACGGTGTCGGGTTGACCCATCCCTACCGGGAGCAGCACCGCCGCCGTCTCGCGCGCATCGGCCGCAAGGGCGTCTCCAACCACCGCTGGATCGTCGGCGGCAAGCGCGGCGTCGTGCTCAACAAGTGGGGGCTCGTGTGCGCCTGGGGCGCGGACACCGCCAACGTCCACGACAGCACCTTCCATCCGCTCATCGCCCGCTTCGCCGAGCGCATGATCGTGTGCGCTGACACGACGTTCGGACGCACGGAGGGCAATCCGTCCAATCTGAAGGTCTGCCCGCGCGGGACCTGGAACGACCGCATGCTCATCGAGACCACCTTCTCTATGCTCACGCAGATCTGCCACAGTAAGAAAGCCGCCCATCGTGCCTGGCGCTATTTCACCAGGTGCCTGGCGTTCACCGTCGCCCTGTTCAACATCCTTGTGCAATGGGAGGGCCTCCCGCTCGATGAGCATGGCCGCGCCCAGCGCTCCATCGCCCGCTTCAGCTTATGACACTAGCACCAAAGGTTATTAACCTTTGGTGCTAGTTAAAATCACCGTTTTCTTCGCGTCCTTGTTGCTTTGGTCTAGTGTTTGTTGCGCAGATGCTTAATGAGAGGCCGGTGCGGGTTATCGAACGGGCTCCGACTACCCTAACTCGTCCTTATGCGCGCCATTTAACGCAATACAGAGGCATTGTGACTACTTCCATGGCATCAAAGACGTTAAAGAGGCTCCTCAACTAGCACCAAAGGTTATTACGTCCTCCGTCGCTCTCGTGGAGCCGCACTATCGAAGAGGGCATGGCGTGCAAACATTCGGCGAAACGACTTCGTGTCGGAGGGCATGATGCGGACAACGCTTCCGCTAACGTCGTCGTCCGCTCCGCTGTGCCTACTACCTTTTCGCGGGATCGGTGGCCCACGTACGGGAAGCACATTAACGGACACGGGGAGCTATTGTGATCGTGGTGCAATGAATAGTTCATCTTCGTAATACTATGAGAGGCCATATGCGGCATTTCCGGACCCCCTCGAGGTCATTCGAGCCTTGTCTGACGCCGATCACGGCGCTTGCGGCCTCTCATAGCTCTACGCGGGCCAGTAATGCGGCATGGATCCCCGTTATTGCGAAGATGAACTAATAGTTATTCAGCACTGTTGGGCCTGAGTAGGTGGCCCATCAATGGTGCTCAGTCTATTCTTGGTCGGTCGTGAGCATGGCGACGCGCGTGATGGGTGCCGACAGCACGCACAGTTCTGCTGCTAATGGACTGTGGTAGCAGGTGCGCTGACCCGCCGATGTCGTGGAGGGCTGATGGCGTATCTGCAGCACCAACGACACGACGACACCCTAACGCCGGCTCCCTGTGCCCCCTGGCCATGAGCATCAGACTGAGTCGCCAGCTACCACACGGCCTGCCTGCCGCATTTGTGTGGGCGATTAGGTGCCTTCTTAGGTGGATTGAGGAGCGCTTGGTGGTGGCCGTTGGCCGGCTCCGTGGCGCATACTGGGGACGACGTGTGAGGCGGACACCCGCGCGGTGCGCCGCGTCCGCGGCGTGCCATGAGGCAGGAACCGTAGAGCAACGCTCCACAACGCAGGGAGAGCGCCGGGTCGCAGCGCGCGGCGTGCGAAGACAGCAGAGAGAGAAGGAGAGACCCGATGAACACACTGTACGACGTTGGAACCCAGATGGTACCCGCTCAGAGGGTACGAGACGCTACGCGGCGACCGGCAGTGGCAGGATAAGAGGCGGCTGTTGGGCCTGGGGTAAGAGGGACGGGGGCGACGCGCCGGTGGTGCGGGCCACGCAGGCGT
>JAABUX010000869.1_pt1 | contig 48297 bp, 39 predicted proteins | sample 5561851 | NCBI WGS metagenome assembly JAABUX01 (sample SAMN10711883, study PRJNA513361) | rock metagenome | isolation source: Antarctica rocks | place: Antarctica: Victoria Land, Richard Nunatak red sandstone | collected 2016-01-03 | reverse complement strand
TGAGAATGCGCCGTGCGTCGGGATCGACGATCCCGTTCAGGTCCACGTCCTGCATCATGTCTGCCCTCTGCTCCCCTCGGTCGTCTTCGTGACTTCAGTATACGCCCCGACTTTTCAGCAAGATACCGCTGAAGCGTGCAGGTCCACGGCTCTTTCGCCTAAAGTAAAGGAGCACGACAACGATTCGTAACTTGTTGGGCCGTTTTTTGGGTAAGTGCTCTTGGATCGCTAGACGGGCGGCGCGGCGTTGAGCTCGCGGGAAAGGGCGACGAAGAAGTCGAGCGACTCCGGGTTGCTCAGCGAGTCGACGCTGGCCACCGCGCCGGGGACCGCGCCGAGCAATATCTTCCGTACCGGAGTCTCCAGCTTCTTGCCGCTCAGGGTGCGCGGCACGGAGGCGACGGCATAGATCGCGTCGGGCACGTGGCGCGGCGAGATGTCTTGCCGGATGCGCGTACGAAGCGTTTTCTTCATGTTTTCATCGAGGTCCAGACCCTCGCGCAGCACGACGAACAAGCCCATGTACGAGGTGCGGCCCAGCATCTCCAGGTCGATCACGAGCGAGTCGAGCACGCCGGGCACGGACTCGACGATGCGGTAGATGTCGCTCGTGCCCATACGCACGCCGAGTCTGTTGATGGTCGCATCAGAGCGACCATAGATGACCGACTCACCGTCCGGCGTGAACTTGATCCAGTCGCCGTGCCGCCAGATACCGGGATAGAGGTCGAAGTAGCTCGTCCGGTAGCGTGAGCCATGGTCGTCGCCCCAGAAAAAGAGCGGCATGGACGGCATCGGCGCCGTCACCACCAACTCGCCGACCTCGTCGACCACGGGCTGCCCGTGCTCGTCGTAGGCCGCGGCGGCGACGCCGAGGAAACGGCATTGCAGCCGGCCGGCGTGGACGGGTTTGAGCGGACATCCTCCGATGAACGCGGTGCAGACGTCGGAGCCGCCGCTCATCGACGAGACACGGATGTCGGCTTTGACGTGGCCGTAGAGCCAGGCGAAGCCTTCGGGCGAGAGCGGCGACCCCGTGGCCCCAATCGTCTTCAGCGCCGAGAGGTCGAGCGTGGGGTCGGGCGAGACACCCTCGACCATGCAAGCGCCGATAAAGCCAGGACTAATGCCCATGCTCGTCATCTTGGCCTCGGCGGCGAGTTCCCAGAGCCGATGCAAGGAAGGGAAGGCGGTCGAGCCGTCGTAGAGCACGATCGTGGCTCCGCAGAGCAGAGCGCCGATGGTGTGGTTCCACATCATCCAGCCGGTCGTGGTGTACCAGAAGACGACATCGTCTTCCGTGATGTCCGATTGAAGGTTGAGGCTTTTCAGGTGCTCTAGAATGATGCCGCCGTGACCCTGCACTATCGCCTTGGGTAGACCGGTCGTGCCGGAGGAGTAGAGCACCCAGAGCGGGTGCTCGAACGGAACGGGCGTAAAGGGTAGTGCGGCGCCTCGGTGTCCGTCCAGCAGGGCGCCCCAGGCCGTCGCGCTAGTCAAGCCGTTTGTGGGGGGTGTCTGGCTAAGGTAGGGCACGAGCACGGTGTGCTCCAACGTTTCCATGCCGTTCTGGAGCCGCGCCACGACCTCGAGGCGATCGTGTTCTTTACCGTTGTAGCTGTAGCCGTCGACGGCGAACAACACCTTAGGTTCGATCTGACGGAAGCGGTCGAGCACGGCGGGGGCGCCGAAGTCGGGCGAGCACGACGACCAGACCGCTCCGAGAGACGCACAGGCCAGGAAGGCGACGAGCGTCTCCGGGCTGTTGGGCATGTAGGCGACGACGCGGTCGCCCTGCACCACGCCCATCGACCGTAGCCCCGCGGCGACGGCGGCGACCTGCTCGTGTAGCTCGGCCCAGCTAAGGGCCGTGAGCGGCCGGGTCTCCGACGCGTAGAGCAGGGCGGGTTTTTTGTCCGTGGCGTGGCGGAAGGCATGTTGCGCGTAGTTGAGCGTGGCCCCAGTGAACCAGTGGGCGCCGGGCATCGTCTTCCGATCGAGCACCTTGGTGTAGGGCGTCGCGGCTTCGATGGCGTAGTAGTCCCAGAGCGAGGCCCAGAACTCTTCGAGATGAGCGACCGACCAGCGCCACAAATCTTCGTAATCGCTGAAGGTCAGGCTCTGCTTTTCTCGCAGCCATGCCATATAGTGCGTGAGCCGCGACGCCTCTCTGTCCGCCGCCGTTGGCTCCCATAGAAGAACGCCTTCCTCGACCATGGCCATGCGATCCCTCCCCCCTCACCAGCGCATCATCTAGCACGACCGCGTCATGCGGCCGCGCCCGTGACGCTAGTATACGACGTGAGCGCCCATCGTGGCGGCGGTCTACAGTGTGACCGTGATAAGACAAACGTAGAGCCTTCACTGGCGCAACTAACAGCAAGGGAGCGACGAAAGACTAGGCCACGGGTAAAGGGGAAACGCAGGCCAAGGCCTTGCGTCCTCGCGCGGGAAGACACACGAAGACAGAGACGCGGGCGGTAGAGCAATCATAATTGCCTACCGCCCGCGCGCATCCTCAACTCGATGCTAGAATCGACCTGATGCTAGAACGGAAGCACGAGCACCAGGGACGGCTGCTCAACCTGTCCGCAAACGGTCGAAGCCGTCGTATCTAGAACGGCTAGCTGGAACCGGTCGAAGCGATGGGCGAGCGTGACGCGCACACGCGCCACGCCATCGTTATTAGATGTCGCTGTCGCCGTCGTCCCGTAGAGAACACTGCCGTCACGGAGATTTTCTACAGCCACAGAGACGGTGACATTCGTGTTCGGCAGCGTGCGTACGTCGGCGAAGACGCGCGACCCGTTGTAGACGAGCTGGACCGGCGCGTAGGCGCGTAGGCGCGGCAGGCCCGCGCAGTCGGACCCTACAACGGTCGGTGTGACCGTGCCCGTCGCCGTGGGCGCCGTCGTAGCCGTACTTGTCGCCAAAACGGTCGCGCTCGCCGTAGCGGTCGCCGTCCCCACCGGCGTTCCTGTCGCCGTCGCCGTCCGGGTCGCCGTGGACGTCACGGTCGGGGCGCTCGTCGGCACGCTGGTCGCTGTAGCGGGAACCGACGTCGGTACGCTCGTCGCCGTCGCGGGAGCCGACGTTGGCGCAATGGTCGCGGGGATGGCGGTGGTGGGAACCGCTGTCGGCGTACTAGCTGTTGTGGGAACCGTCGTGGGCGTGCTGGTAGCCGCGGATGCGGGAAGCGCGTAGGCCGTGAGTTGCTTGGAGTTGTCCGTGATGTAGAGCACGCCGTTGGCGATGAACGGGCTGGCCCAGTGGATGCCGCCGATCGTCGTATCTTGCCACAATTGGGCTCCGGTCGTCGGGTCGAGAGCTTGTATCTTGTTCGACCCGGCATAGTACAGCACGTTGTTGGCGATGAGGGGCGAGGAGCCGCCTGATGTCGTCTGCCAGACCGTTTGGAGTTGCGGCGCGCCGTTGTTGGCGACGACCTTTAAGCCGGAGATGCCGCTGCCGTTGGTCACGAACGTCCACACGCTGTTGTCGCTCGGGTTGGTCCAGACGGCGGGCTGCGTCAGGACCTCACCGTGCTGCGGCACGGCCGTGGAAAACAGTTCGCCGCCGGTGTAGCCAGCGGCGCCGTGTCCGCTAAGGTCGTCGAGGTTGACCAAGCGGAGCATAGCGTCCTTGCCGCTCTGCAGACCGACGTGGGCGACGTTCGAGCCGGCGATCGCCGGCAGCAAGGCCGGTCCCGTCGAGCCAAGATCCGCGTCACTGTTTCTCAGAGCCGTGTAGTTGATCGGCGTGTAGGCATCGATCGGGCCGGTCATCGTGCCCGTGGCGTCCGGGCGCAGGGCCAGGATTGAGTCGCCCCAGCTGCGATCGGTCATGTTAGGAATGTACGGACCGTTGCCGATCGCCATATAGATCTTGTTGGTCGCGGCGGAGTAGGTCACGCCCTCGCGCGCCCAGATGGCCGACTGCACCTGGTTGCAATTAGGTTGTCCTGCCGCCGGATTGTTGACGAAGTGGACGGCCTGTTCGCTGCAATTGGCGTTGAAGACGTTCTGGGCGCCCGTGACGAGGTTGACGCCCGTGACGTGACCCTGATAGTTGCCTTGGTCGCCGCCGTTGCCGCCATTGACCGAGTAGAGGTACGTCGTGTTGCTCGTGTCCGTGGCGATGGTGAGGTCGCCCGAGTTTTTCTCGTCTTTGAGTTTCAGCGTGGCCACCTCGGGCCAGCCGCCCGTCGTCACCTCAGCGCCTGTTTCGATGAGGTACTTATGCACTTTGCCGTCGAGACCGTAGCTGTAGACGTAGAGCCTGTTCGGATCGATGGCCGGTTGCGATGCGGTAAAGCATGGAGTAGAGCCCGTGTTGATCGTGCAGCCGTTAGGGCCGTACTGACGACTCCACAGCGTGGCGCCCGTGTGCGCGTCGAGCGCTAAGAGGTTGCCGTCGGTCGTGTTGTAAAACACGACGTCGTGAGCACCCGTGGCAGTCGCGGTGTTGATGGATGCGTTCGCTATAGACACGCCCGCGCCATCGGCCGTGTTCGGCAGGGTGACGCGGAATAGCCGCGTGAGTCCGCTGACGTTCGCGGACGTCAGCGTCGTCTCCGCCGTGTTATTCAGGCTGTGCGCCGCGTTGCCGCCGAACTGCGTCCAGTCATAGCCCGCCGCGGTGGCGGACGAGGCAGCCGTGGCGTGGGCGGACGACGTTTGAGGGGACAAAGCCGCGAGCAGCAGCGTGGCCACGACCACGCCGCCTATGCCCTGCCCGCAACGAAGGAGTGCGCGCGATCGCGTACCGGCGCGTGTCGTAAAGGGGTGTACCATGATGGATATCGACCTTTCCCAACTAGGCATGTTGTCTTGGCGCTCATGCACCAGGATGTCGAGACGCGCCCTCTTGCGTGACGCGCGTTTTTCCTGCATCAACTAAGCATTCGTCTTCGTACACGGCGACGACGAGATGTGGCGCTCTCCGCGATGACGGAATCGTGACGGGCGCCGCGACGATCAACGGTAGGCAAAGACTCCTTGGGGGGCGCTGGTGTGTCACAGATCATTGTCACGGGATGTAGTAAAGGTCGCTGAAGTTCCGACAGCCGTCGCGGACCGCGAAACAACGATCCCCCCACGATTATAGTGAGCGTTGTCCGGTGATGGCTATAGCCCATTTGTCCCTATGCACCGTATTCCTCCTTGTTGGATTGAGGATGGAAAATCAGGTCATCTCGGGTCAACGCGGCCGCGAACAATAGATAGACGGACCGAGCGCAATGGGAGAGCGGCCTGGCAGAGCCGCCGTGGAGCGGGCGCATCGTATAATGGAGACGCGATACGCCGCCTATAGAGGGGCAACGACGCCTGCTGTCGAGGAGAGGCATCATGATTACTGAGAAACCCACCACATCCACAAAGCGCCCGTCGTCGTCACGGGCGGCGACAGCGCGGTCGTCCGGCGACGTTCCGGCCGCGCGCCGCTTTACCACGGTGTCCGACGAAGAGATCGCCCCACTCTATGGGCCGTCCGACGTGCAAGGGCTCGACCCCGCGCGCGACCTCGCGGCGCCCGGCGAGTTCCCCTACACGCGCGGCATCCACCCTACCATGTACCGGGGCAAGCTCTGGACGATGCGCCAGTTCGCCGGCTTCGGCACGGCGCGCGAGACCAACGAGCGCTTTAAGTTCTTGCTGGCGCAGGGGCAGACCGGCCTCTCCACGGCCTTCGACCTGCCCACGCTGATGGGCCTGGATTCCGACGACCCCATGTCGGAAGGCGAGGTCGGGCACTGCGGCGTGGCCGTCGATTCGCTCGACGATATGGACGCCCTTTTCGATGGCATCCCGCTCGATAAGGTCACCACGTCGATGACCATCTCGTCGCCGGCGATCATCTTGCTGGCCATGTACGTGGCCATGGCCGAGAAACGCGGCGTCCCCGCCGCCGCACTCGGCGGCACACTGCAAACGGACATCATCAAGGAGTACTCCGCCCAGAACGAGTACATCTTTCCACCGCGGCCTTCCATGCGCCTCGTCACGGACATCATCGTCTACACGACCCGCCACATGCCCAAGTTCAACCCGGTCTCCGTCTCGGGCTACCATATCCGTGAGGCGGGCTCGACCGCCGCGCAGGAGTTGGCCTTTACGCTGGCCGACGGCATGGCCTACGTCGAGGCGGCTATTGCGGCGGGGCTCGACGTCGACGAGTTCGCGCCGCGCCTCTCTTTCTTTTTCAACAGCCACATCGACTTCTTCGAGGAGATCGCCAAGTTTCGCGCGGGGCGGCGCATTTGGGCGCACGTGATGCGCGACCGCTTCGGGGCCAAGAACCCGCGCTCGTGGCTGCTGCGCTTCCACACGCAGACGGCGGGCTGTTCGCTCACGGCGCAGCAGCCGGAGAACAACATTACGCGCACGGCCATCGAGGCCCTCGCCGCCGTGCTCGGCGGCACGCAGAGCCTGCACACCAACTCTATGGACGAGGCCCTGGCCCTGCCTACCGAGAAGGCGGCGCAGATCGCGCTGCGCACGCAGCAGGTGTTGGCCTACGAGACCGGCGTGGCCTCCACGGTCGATCCCCTCGGCGGTTCCTACTTCGTCGAGGCGCTCACGAGCAAGATGGAAGAGCAGGTCTACCGCTACTTCGAGCGCATCGAGGAGCAGGGCGGTGTGCTGGCCTGTGTGGAGAACGGCTACTTCGTGCGCGAGATCCACGAAGCCGCGCGCACGTACCAGCGCCAGATCGAAGTGGGCGAACGCGTCCAGGTCGGCGTCAACGCCTTCGTCGATCCCGACGAGGTACAGATTCCCACCCTGGAGATCGACCCCGCGTTCGAGCGCGACCAGCGGGCGCGCCTCGCCGCCCTGCGCGCACGCCGCGACCCCGCCGCCCACGCGGCAGCGCTGCGCGACCTGGAGACGGCGGCGCAAGGCTCGACCAATGTGATGTATCCCATTATCGACGCCCTAAAGGTCGACGCGACGGAGGGCGAGATCGTCAAGGTGCTGGCCAACGTCTTCGGCCGCTACGAAGAGCCTCCCTTTATGTCGTAGCCGCGCGGGGCGTCTCACCTGTGGTCAGACGTATGGAGAGACCTGAAACACCTGGCCCTAGGGAGACGTAGAGATAAGCAAAAGGGAGAGACTCTATGATGCGACGACTGGTGGGAGCGCTGCTCGTTCTGTTGGCTCTATCGATGCTTCCGGCGTCAGCGGCACGTGGGGCCGCGCGCGACCCGCGCCTCGCGCACGTGCGCACCTGGAGCTTCGCGGCGGGCGACGGCGCCCTGACAGGCTCGCTCCGCGCGCGCTACGCGCCCTTCGACCTCGTCGTTCTCGACGGTGAGGCCGCGTCCGCCGCGCAGGTCGCTTTGTTGCGCGGCAGGGGCAAAATCGTCCTGGCCTACGTGAGCATCGGCACGATCGAACGCTATCGCTCGTGGTACGCCGCGGCCGCCCCCTACCGGCTCGACTACTGGGGCGACTGGGGCGAGTGGTACGCCGACACGTCGCGCTCGGGGTATCGCGATCTCATGGCCGGGCGCGTCTCCCCGGCTCTTCTAGCTAAGGGGTTCGACGGCTTGTTCCTCGACAACACGGATATGATCGCGGCCCATCCGCATCAGCGCGCTGGTATGGTCCAACTCGTACATGCTCTAGCGACGCTCGTGCATCGACGACACGGCTTCTTGTTCGCGCAGAATGGCGAGGACGCCATCGGCCCGATGCTGCCCGACCTGGACGGATGGAACCGCGAGGACGTCACATCGACCTACGATGTCGGCCGCCACGCCTACAACCGCGTGCCAACGGACGACAGCCGGAGCGCGCAGCAGGCTCTACGCGATATCAGGGGGGCCGGGTTGCTCGTGACCGCGATCGACTACACACGTGCTGGCGACGCCGCCGTGATCGCTGCATCCGTCCGCAATGCCTGTCTGGCCGGGGCGCTGCCTTACGTCAGCGACATCAACCTCACGCGCGTGCCCGCGCGCGCCTACCGCTGTCCCTCCACCTGAGCGAGGCGTAGAGAGGGCCTGTGAAGGGGTGACGCACTCTCGACGAAGGTGGCGCCCATGAGTGAAATGGCCGGCGCCGCGCCTCCTCGCTTATTGTCTACACGCCCCGATAGGTTCCATATCGGTTATTTCAACCCTGTCGTGGCGATGCCCTCTACGAAGTACCGCTGCGTGATGATGTACGCGACGATGACGGGCAGGGCGAGCACGGTCGCCATGGCCAGATCCCATGTGATGTTGGCGTTGCTGGCGCCGCCGCGTACGAAGAGACCGACGGCCTGGGAGGCCGTCTGGAAGTCCTGGTTGTGCTCCACGACGAGCGGCCACAGGAAATCGTCCCATCCTGACATAAAGACCAGAACCGCGACCGTCAACACCACTCCCTTGGAAAGGGGCCAGGCGATGCGAAAGAGCATGCTCAAGTCGGAGAGCCCGTCGAGGCGGCCGGCCTCGAAGAGTTCGGCCGGCAACGTACTGAAGAACTGCCGGAACAGGAAGATGCCCAGCGGGCTCACCAATGCCGGAGCGATGATTGCCTGGTAGCTGTCCCCCCAACCGAAGAAGTCGGCGATCAAGATGTAGAGTGGGACCAGCGTCAGCATCGAGGGGATGGTCATGGTGAACAAGACGATGTTGAACAACACGGTGCGCCCGACGAAGCGCAGGCGCGCCAGCGCATAGCCCGCCATCGAACTGAAAACGAGCGCGCTGACCGTGATGATTCCGTAATCGATGGCGCTGTTCAGGAACGCGCGGGCCAGGCTGCTCGCCGCCTTGAACGAGTCCGTGTAGGCGTTGGTCGTGAAGGGAGTCGGCCAGAAAGTCGTATAAAGCTGATCTTCCGTCTTGAGCGAGGAAAGCAGCCCGAACAGCATGGGACCGAGAAACACGATAGCGCCTACGATCAGCACCACATAGGAGATCGCGTGCATAGCAATCCGTCGCCCATGCCCTGTACGTTCCGTCTTCGCCGGCGTCGTTGCAACCGCCATTTCACTTCTCCTAAAAGTACGGTTCTCGCTCGAAAATACGCTTCTGCACTACCACGATGGCGAAGACGATCAAGGCGAAAACGACGCCGAGCGCCGCCGCGTAGCCGAACGTGTTGTACTCGAAGGCCCACTTGTAGATGTAGAGTGTGACCGTCTGGGTGGCGTTGTCGGGGCCGCCCTGAGTCAGGATGTACGGCTCGGCGAAGATGCCGAAGCCCGTGAGCGTGGCGAAGACGATGACGAGAAGCATGGCGGGAGCCAGGAGCGGGACGGTGAGACGCCGGAACTGTGTCCACGGTGTAGCGCCGTCGACGGCCGCGGCCTCGTAAAGCTGGCGCGGAATGCCCTGAAGGCCGGCCAGAAAAATGATCGTGAAGTAGCCGACCTGCTTCCAGACGATCATCAAGGATATCGAGGGCATGGCCAGGGCCACATTGGTGAGCCAGGGGACGGGGGGGATGCCGACGAAACCCAGGAGGTTGTTCAGGATGCCGTTCTGCGGCTGGAACATCCACTGGAAGATGATGGTCACCACCACGGCCGGCGTGATGTACGGCATGAAGAAGGCGACACGGAAGAAGGAGCGCCCGAAGAGGGACTGATTGAGCAGGACGGCTAGCGCAAGGGCCAACGGCACCGTCATCACGAAGAAGATCACGGCGAAGATCACCGTAACGCGCAGGGCGTTCCAGAAGTTGCTGTCGCTGAGCATGTAGTGATAGTTCTCTAGGCCGTGGGGAACGGGGGGCGCGAACAGGTTGTTCCAGCGGTGGAAGCTCAGATAGATGGCGAAGCCGAGGGGGAAGGCCGTGAACAAGCAGAAATAGATCACGTATGGCAGCATCAAGCCCCAGCCCGTCGCGTTGCGGCGCCAGAAGCGCCCGCCGACATGGTTACGGCGCGGCGACGCCAGCGGGGTGGGGAGTGGAGAGATGGCGGACCGAGTATCTGTTGTCGCCATGGCCTGCTCTTTCGTATTAGAACTACGCGACGGCTTCTCTTTCTACGTATATGCCTGTACGGGGCGCGGCGACGGAGGATAGCCTTCGTCGCCGCGTCTTGGCTCTGGCCTCTTACGGACCGGCGTTAGGGCCGCCAGCGACGATGCCGTTAATCGTGTTGGCCGCGCTCTGGACGGCGGCGGCAGGACTTTTGCTGCCGCTGACCACGGCCGAGCCCCAGGCCTGCGAGATGGCGTCGAAGACCTGCGTGAATTTGGGGCTGTTGTCGAGGCCGCGCGTGTAGGGGAGTTGCTTGGCGAACTGCACGAGCTGCGGGAACTGCGTGAACAGCGTACTGTACCTCAGCGGGTTGTCGACAAGCTCCTTACGGTAGGGGAACTCCCATGTCTTATCGAGGAAAGTCTTGTCGTTGGCGCTGTTGATGTAGTACTTGATGAACTCCCAGGCCTGTTGGGGATACTTGCTCGAGGCGAAAACCGTGATATTCTTCGGGTCGCTGTACGTGTACGGATACGCTGCTGCGTTCCTCATGCTGTCGGGAACGGGGATCGACGCGACGTTCCAGGGCAGCTTGCCGGCATTGTGCTGGTAGACCTCGCCGTTCGGGCCCCATGGCCCCGCGATGTTGATGGCTTGGTGGCCCACCGCCCACTTCTCCTCGGTCGTCGACGATTTGGGGGCCAGGTTTTGAGCGAAGATTTGCCGCCAGAGGCTCATGACCTGAGCGGCGCCGTGATCCTGGAAGATCGACTTGGTGGCGCTGCTGTCGAGCAACGGCGTGCCGTTGCTCTGCGCCAGGTAGAAGGGGTAGAAGTCGAAGAAACGCTGATACCAGGTCTGGTCGATGGTGGGGAAAAGAGGATTGACGCCCGTCTTGCTCTTGACCGCCTTGAGCATCGCCAGGAACGTGCTGTAGGTGCGTGGGAAGGACGCATAGCCCGCTTTCTTAAGCAGATCCGACCGATAGATCAGCATGACAGGGTTAGCTTTCCACGGAACCTGGTAGTAGTGTCCGTCGGTGGACTTAAACTGCTGCAGCGAACCCGTGGGCATGCGCGCGGTCATGTAGCTCACGAAGTCGGGCAGCCTGTCCATCTGATACAGTCCGCCCTCAGACGCATACTGCGGCACGACGGCGGGCAGCAGGTTGTTCGTGATATCGGGAGTCTTGTGCGCCGCGATCGCGGACGCGAACACCTCCTCCGTGCTGTTGCCGGCGGGGATGTCCTGTATTTTGATCTGGATGGCGGGATGGGAGCGGTTCCATGCCGCGACAACCGGATCGGTGAACGCCTTCTCTTGCGCGTTGGTCGACTCCCAGAACAGGAGGGTGACCGAACTCGCCGCGTGCGCGGTCGGTCGCGCAGCCACACTGGGTAAAAGGCAGAGTCCGCCCAGCGCCAGCAGGCGCAGCGCGAAGCGTCGTGAAAATGCCATGAAAGAGTCCTCCATCACCGTAAATCTATGCAACGGGTACAAGACGAGTGTGCTATGCGTTACGCCGTCGGTCGGCTATTACCCTCCCCCCTATACGCCCCTGTGTACCGCAACTCATTGCGCGGCAGGTCATCATAGGCGCCCTGCGGCGCGGTGGCAAAATGTCAAGGTGATCGGCCGGTGACGATCGCGTAGCCGTACGGTGGGATCAGCACCGTGCGCGCGCCGTTCGCAACCACCGGATAGGTCAGGAAGGGACGGCCATCGCTCTTGTAACTGGACACGAGCCAGAGGTGTACGTCGGACGCGACCGGCACCGTGGCGCGCACGTACTCATCGCCGAAGCCGGCGAAACTCTTGTAGACGGCGAGCGTCTTGCCCGCGCCGTCGTCGAGCACCTTATCCTCGATCATCGGCTGCAACATGACGGCGTCGACCTTAGCGTGCGTGGCCCCTATGCCAGTGAGCGTCACGGTGTGCGGGCCAGCGTCGAGCGTCCCCGGCACGACGACGCTGTCGATCCACAGGTAATCGGGATGCGGTGAGTCGCCCTGCACGCCCGCGCCGCCCTCGTCGTCGGTCCCCATGGCCGTGCCGTCCACGGCCACGGCCACCCCGACCGCCCCCGCTGGAGCGGGCTGCTTGTCGAAGACGACATAGACGAGGTAGCGGCCAGTCAACGAGGCGGTCACGGCGACAGTGGCGCTGCCGCCGGGCGGGAGGTCGACGTAGGCCCCACCGCTCCACAGAGCTTCGCCGGTCCAGGACGAGTCCGGCGTGACGAGCGTGGCGCCGCCGCTCAATGTCCCTGCCTCCGCCTCTACCTTCGTCGTCGTATCCTGCCTGTCCACGTGAGTGTAGGCGAGATAAAGGCTGGCGACCGGGTCGTTGACCGCGTTCATCAAAGCCAGCAGGCCCTCGATGGTTGATTCGGCCCCAGAGTTGCGGTTGATCGTGCCGTCGCCGTTGACGCCATCGTAGACGACGCCCGTGTCACTCTGGTACATAGCGACGCCGGCCGCGTTATTGCCGAGGAACCAGGCAGCGGCGAGGCCGCCTAACTGGCGATAGGACTGCTTGCCCGTGGCACGGCCCACGGCGAGCAAGCCATCGGCGGTTGTTTCGGCTCCGTAGGCGATCTGAGACACATCGTCGGGGGCGGGCAGGAGCCCCTGGACGGGGCCGAAGGAGACCTGTTGGTGCGTCTCGAACAGGGTGGCGTCGCGCTCGGCCGCGGCGACCCAATCGCGACGTCCGAGCAGAGGGCCGGCCACGGCGAGGCTGTCCGCCATGTGCGCGGCCCAGGCGTGCCAGTCGCTCACGGAGCGCGCCCACGGCAATAGCGCCTGCCAGGGCCAGTCCCGCGCGCTCCCGAATTGAAGCGCCGCGATGCCATCCCCCAGAGCGGTCGCCAACTTTCCCGCCTCGGCGCTCCCCGTCGCCCTATAGTACGCGGCGAGGCCCAGCAGCGCCTCGGAGGAGGCGTCCGCGCCATCGGAGATGAGCCACTTGGGCGTCTTGAAGCCGTGCAAGGTGTAGTACTGCCCGTAGTTAGGCCCGACCAACTCACTGTCGAGCGCTCCCATCGCCAGATCCATGTGTGCGGCGAGCGCGTTGGCGAAAACGGGGTCGACCGTGCGGAAGGTCGTGTAGCCCTTGCCGAGCGCCCATAGGGAGCGCGCTAGCCAGTACGAGGCGCCCGCGTCGGCCGGATTGGGCGCGTCGGGCGGCGTTGGCGTCGGGTTGAGCGTGCCGTCGGGCTGCATCCAGAGCACAAAGTTGCCGGTATTGGGACCGCTCGTCGTCTGCATATACATGACGAAGCGCAAGGCGCCACGCGCGTACTGCAAGCTATGTGCGTCGCCGTAATAGCGGTAGTGCGTCAGGTAGGCCACGGCGGCCCGCGTCACGTCGTCGGTGTCGTAGGCGCCCTGACCATAGGTATGCGTCGCGGGGTCGTAAGCGCCGCCGCCGGTGCGTGTGTAGCTCCCATCCGCCTTGTTGTAGTTGGCGTAGACCCACCAGGTGTCGAGCGGCGTCCCCGGATCGGTCGTGGCGTGTCCGGGGATCGACGTAGTGTAGGGCGCCGTATCGTGGAGCGAATCCAGGTGCGCCAGGTTGATGGGGGCTCCGTAGCCCAGACTCAGGGCGCGTGCGACGCTCGTCCTATGGTTGACGCCGCCAGTCGTCAGCGCCGAGACAAAAACAAGTACAGCTATCCAGTGGATTCCTGTCCGCACCATCGCGACCGTCCTTTCGTGTCGTCGTCGACATCGTATCCCTGTGGTCCTCGCCGATCCCGTGGGTAACGCTACGTTATACTCAAGGTAGGCTTCTATCGACGGAATGTCAAGCGGCCGGCCAGCACGCCAGGGTCATTTCATTGTCCGTGGAAGCGGCAGGACACGGCGCCGGCCTCCGTGTTCGTGACGCTCCCGCCCCACGGCCCAGACGTGGATGCGCCCGACCGGCAGCGGTCGGGCGGCGACGCAAAGCACGTCAGGCCGAGAATGAAATGGCCCTGGCAGATCGGGGCCGTGCCGCGCGCAGGGGTGACGGCGGCTCCCCCCGCGCGTCGCCCACAGACTGCGGCCGCCCGTCAGGCCCATCCCCGTCCGCCCGCGGTCAGATCGTTCGTCCAACGACGCCGACCGGCGCCATCTTGCCCGTGGGTGCGTCGCGTGCTGGCAAGCTGACAACAGGGTGCGATACTGACGTCTGCGGCTTGTCACGCGGGCCCGCGTCCGGGGCACGCCGGATCGTTGGAGCGGCGACGGGAGGGGACGGATCATGGGGCCACCGGATCAATCGGGGAAAACTGGACGTATCATGGGGGACGAACCGGAGCAGGCCAGGGCGACGGCGACGACCCCTGCGGATCGTGCCTCGCGCCCACGCGCGCGTTTAGAGGAGGGCGGCGAGCCGCCCGGCGACGCGGTATCCGCCCGCTTCACCAGCCAGTTCGCCCCGGCCTACCTGACGCTCGCCAGCATCATCCAGGGCGTCGCCCTCTCGGCGCTCGCGCTGCGCGTCGAGGCCACCTACGTCGGCTTCGACGCCGCGGCGTGGCTGCTCACGCTGGCCACCTTCCTCATCTTCCTCATCGTGTGGCACGAGTACGTGCTCCAGGTCCTCGCGTTTGTGTGGCTGCCGACCATGCTCGACACCGTCGTCCCTTTCGCCTTCCTCGCCGCCGAGCTCCTCCTGGCGTATTGCATCTACCGGGATCTCCGCCTCTGGCTCCTGGCCCTGGGCCTCGTCGGCGTCGCCGGGATGGCCGCCGCGCTCGTGAGCGCCCTCCAGACCCGCGCCTTCCCAGAGAACCGCGCGATCGTCCGCGCGCTCGCGCCCCATCACCGGGTCCACTGGGCCATCAATGGGGCGATTGTGGCCCTCAGCCTCGGCGCCTGGGCGCTCTACGACGCGCTGCGCCTTGGGCAGGCGCAACTCGGCGTCGCCCTGGTCGCTGTCGCCGGCGCCCTCGCGTGGATCGGCGGCGTTGTCCCCTACGGGAAACACCTGCGCCCCTATGCGCGCGGCGACCGGCGGGCCGACCCCTAACCGGGAGCCGGGAGCCGGGAACCCCCTCCCCCGTCCGCGACGATCCTGTCGGCCACGCCCGGCCGCGGCGTCGCGGGCGTAATCCACCGCGACCGCTCCCCCGCATGTTGTCGAACGCCTTGACGACGCGCGCGGTGGACAGGTGGGCCTGCAGGAGCTCCGAGGCGGTGGCGCTCTCGTCGAGCGCGACGATATGCCCGTCGCGGTCGGGGTAGGCCTGGAGTAAGCGTAGCTGTCACCAAGGGCAAGGTAAGTTTATAGACAGGCACTCAACTAGAGTTTGGCCAACTTAGGCAGCAAAACAGAGCACATCGCAGACGTGGGCAACGAACGCAGGCGAGATTTGTGGTGGGTCGTGGGAAAAGGGGGATGTCTGAAAAGCCCACTGAGCCCACAGAGAGCGGCGGACGAGGGCGAGCGCGTCGCTGAAGGTGGGCGTCTTCTTGTGATACCAGGCCGCACCCTTCGCCACAGGATGTCCGTCGATCCACTGGTCGTGCGCCACGAGCGTGACGAACGAGAAGAGGCCGAGGAGGGCCGGCGTGGTGCGGCGGATGGTCTTCTCGGACCAGCCGCGTCCGGTCTCCACACCGAGATGGGCGCGGACCTCATGAAAGGTGGATTCCATCTGCCACCGCAACACGAACCAGGAGACGATCTGCACGGGGTCGGCGGTGAGGTCGGTGCAGAGCAGGGCCTGGGGCGGGAAGCCGCCGGCGGGATCACGCAGCAACACCCAGCGCAGGGGGACGGGCGGCTGACCGGTGTGGTACCACAGGGCGGTCTCGGAGACGACCTCCAGGGTGCGGTCCGTCTCGCCATACCAGAAGGGGACGGTGAGGGCCGTCCACACCGTCGTGGGGTCGGCCAGACGGGCGGCGAGCGCGGGCAGGCGCGCTCCGACCAGACGCGGACGACCTTTTTGTCCCGCTGTGCGAGGTGGGGCAGGGGCGAAGAGGCGGGCATCCAGGCGGAGGCGGGTCACGATCGTGGCCACAGGGCGCGTGGCGTCAAGGAACTCCAGGACAGCATAGGCGCTGTCCCCCACGAGCACGAGGGGGCGCGTGGGCTGCCAGCGGTGGACGAGACGCACCATCCCCCGCGCCCAGTCCGTCGGCGTCTTGTGGCGCTGCCCGTGGTCCGCGTCATAGCGGGCCGAGGGCGCAAGGACGCTGAGGAAGGGCAGCGCCCCGGTCCGTCCGGCCCAGGGGATGGGCACGAGCAGCATCAGGCTGATCCAACGCAGCGCCCGCACTTTGACGAAATGCGTGTGGCTGGAGCGCACGGGGTCACGATAAATACCGGCTGTATCCAGGCCGGCGCATGTCGACCCGTCCTGGATTGCGCTCGACGGTCAAGTGCTCCTCCAGCGCACGACGGGCTGTGCGGTCGTGCTCCTGAACGACGCGGACGCAGCGGGGATCGCGGAAATGACGTTCGGCGCGGGGAAGAACCAACGAGGCCTGGTGCTCATGGTGACCCTGGGCACCGGCATCGGGACGGCCCTGTTCTGGGACGGCATGCTGGCGCCGAACACCGAACTGGGGCACATTGAGGTGCGCGGGAAAGATGCGGAGCGGCGGGCAGCGGATCGCGTGCGTGTGGCGAAGGGCTGGGACTGGCCGACGTGGGCCGCGCATGTGGATGAGTATCTTGGCCGGCTGGAGGCCCTCTTCTCCCCAGACATCTTGATCATCGGCGGCGGCGTGAGCCGGAAGGCCGAGCACTTTCTACCGCTGCTGCACCGTAAGGCACGGGTCCTCCCCGCGCAACTCCTCAACGAGGCCGGGATCGTGGGGGCAGCTCTGGCCGCCGTGCGGCGCCCCTGAGTGCGTGGCAACGCGGCGCGAGGGCGTGGCCATGGCGCCCGGAACACACGAGTGGTGATCACCAGACAGGAGAGCACTAAAAAGTCGGGGCGCAGTGAATCCGGTTGCTGACGATGTGGTATCTCTGATCAGACTAGCTCCCATGTCAGCGACCTCCTGTAAGGCGCTGACGCTTTCGCTCACAGACCATACCCCCGACTTTTTAGTGCTCTCCCACATGCGCGGAGAAGCCGCGCGCCGTGGCGACGAGCCCCGCGGATGACGCGTGTGGATACGAGCCAGCGCAGGGGGTCGCGTCATTCTTTAGGCGGCGCGGCCTGCTCGCCGCATGCAAGACCGCCTGTCAACAGGATCTAGCTTTGTGCGGCATGGTCGATCGCGGTCGGGGAATGCGAGGCGCTCCCGGCTCCGGATCGCGCCGCGGCGCGCGTCACGCGCGCCGCGGCGCGCACGACCAGAGGGCGCGGCACGAAGCGCGGTAGCTGGGCCAACAGGTAGTTCCGCCACCCGTCGATCGCATAGCCCTGGCCGCGCTCAAAAGCGCGCAGGCCGCTGGCGACGACCTGCGCGGGGCGGCGCATCGTCCCCGCCGCGCTGCCCTGCGCCGTGTCGAAGAAGGCGGTAGCGGTCTCCCCGGGACAGAGCGCGAGGACGCGCACTCCGCGTCCGCGTACCTCTATCCCCAGCGCCTCGGAGAACGAGAGCACGAATGCTTTCGTGGCCGCGTAGAGGGCCATGTAGGGCAGGGGCTGGAAGGCCGCGAGCGAGACCACGTTGATGATGCCGCCGCCACGCTCGAGCATGGGCGCGACGAGCGCGTGGCTCAACTCGACGAGCGCGGCCATGTTCACCGCCATCATGTCATGCACGCCCGACACTGGCTGTTCGGTCACCGGACCGTAATAGCCGAACCCCGCGTTGTTGATGAGCAGATCGATCGTGAGCCTCCGTGACCGCAGCACCTCCACGACCTCCTGTGCCGCCCCGACGCGGCTGAGGTCGGCGACGATCACCGCCGCGCGCACCCCATGCGCGCGCGTCAGGCTGTCGGCCAGCTCGCGCAGGCGCCCCTCAGATCGGGCGACGAGCGCCACATCCATGCCCCGAGCGGCCAGTTCGTGCGCGAACGCGAGGCCGATCCCCGACGAGGCCCCGGTGACAAGTGCGGTCTTACCGCGATAGCTCCAGCGTTCCCCTTGTGCCATGATTATGTCTCCTCCCGTATCACCGTCGCCGACGACCGGCTCATCGGCCTCTGTCGACCACGAACCGAAACAGCGCGTCGCCCTGCGCCAGTCGCGCAAGGGCCAGGTTGATCTCGTGCGGGGCGCTCACCTCGCCATAGATGAGCCGGTACCTGTCCTTGTCTCACGGTCCCTCCACTGCGATACTTTACAGATGGTGCCGCCTGTAAGAGTATAACAGGTTTACTAATGATGAATTTTGTAAAGAACATGGGCGTGGTGAGTGTGATGGCGGGGCGCGGCGGGGCGGACGACAAAGAAACGGAGGTCCTTGCAGTGGCCGAGCGGCTCTTCTTCCGGCATGGCTACCGGAAGGTGACGATGGTGGACATCGCGGAGGAGGCGGGGATGTCGCGGCCGACGCTGTATGCCGCGTTCGGGAGCAAGGAGGCGATCTTCGCGGCGTTCTTACGGCGCGAAAGCGCGCGGCACGACGCCGAGACGTCGCGTCAGTTGGCGGGCGCGACGACCCTGCGGGAGCGCCTGGAGCACCTGTTCGAGATCTGGCTGCTCGGGCCGTTCGCCAGTGTGATCGACTCTGAGAACGGGTCGGACCTGCTGGCGAATTGCGCGGTCTACGCGCCCGAGGCGGCGGCTGACCTGTATGGGCGCTTCGAGGCGCACCTCACTGCGGTATTGCACGGGGCGATGGGCGCGCCTCCGTCGCTGACCGCGCCCGACCTCGCGCGCATCCTCGTGCTGGCGACACGTGAGCTGAAGGCCCACACCACGACACTGGCCGAGTTCCGGCGACTGACGGACGGGCTCATTACCATGGCGATTGCCACTGTTGCCGCTGCACCAGGGGAATGAGGTACGCGCTACGTGGCTGTGCCGGCTACCCGCCGCACGCTAAGCCATGACCTGTTGGGTCTCCCGCAAAGTTGATACCGCTCGTTTATGACGGTGAGTAGCGGAGAGCGACACTGCGGAGGGCGACGAACAGGTCGGCTCGGCCGCACGACATCGTGACCGTGCCCGGACGCGGCTGCCGCTTTGGCGCTACAGAAGCCGCGCCATTCCAAACCTCCTGGACCGGTCAGCGCTACGCGTGGCGTGACGCCGTGTCCTCCTACTAAGAACACCGTAGCATCCCGGCCTGCCGCGTTCATGAGTTTTCGTCATGACACGGTGCGTGGAGCAGCGCTGCCTCGGGCTAGACGCTCACGACGCTGGCGGTGCGTCTCGACCCACAGGCGCTGCAAACTCGTCCATGAACCCAAACGGCTGGCACGGGCCGTCGCTCTTTACCTGTTCGTCGTCGTCGCGCTGTTCGTTCTCACCTGGATAAAGGACATCATCCCCGCCCTCCTCAACCAGACGAGGCCCGCCATCCTCGCGAAGACGGCGCAGTTGACGAACCTGGTCGAGGTGCTAGACCTCAGTCTCCTCCTCCCGCTCGCCGTACTCGGCGGGTTCTGGTTGTGGCGGCGCCACCCCTGGGGAGGCATGCTCGCCGGTGCGGTCCGCACCACCCTAACGCTCGTGGGCGTCAGCGTGGTCATCGACATGACCTTCGAGCACAGCGTCAATCCTATGATGTCGCTGGCCGTGGCGGTCACGCTCATCGGATTCTTACTGCTGGCCGCGCATCTGTGCATTCTCCCTCATAAGAGCAGATGTGCGCCGCGAGGACGGGAGTCGCTGGATGACGCGTGAACTACCTCGCCGGTCGCTTGCATCACGCCGTCCTCCATGTGAGAGACGACGCCACGCCGTAGGACAAGCACTGGCACGCCCGCGTGCCGCAGCACATGCAGGGCGATGCTGCCCTCGAAAAGGCGTTCCACGCCCGTCCGCGCATGGACGGCCATCACGATGAGGTCGACCTCGCGGTCCATCGCCGTATGCACGATCGAGGCACCCGGCTCACCAACCGCTACGACGGCCTCCCAGGCACGCCCGTCCAGCCTCCTGTGCGCCGCGGCCGCCAGATAGTCCTGGTCTCCGCTATGGCGCATGTGCGTTTCCTGTCGCGTGCGCGCGACATCTTGGGGGTGTAAGCCCAAACCGCCGAAAATTCCGTCACCCGAGATCCAGGCTCACCACCATGGCATCGAGGTCGATCAACGTTCCGTCGCCGATGAAGGGGTCGTGCCCGTTCAGGTGGATGTGACGCTATGCTGCCGGGCTGCCGGCGAGATCGCCGTGATCAGGGCAAGGGCTTGCGCGTTCCGGCTCGCCTCTTTCCTCGATCTGCTTAGACCGCGTTCGGGACGGTCGCGAGCAAGGCACGCGTCTCGGCGACGTACCGGTCCTGGAACGCCGGGTCATGGATCTGCTTGGAGCCGCGCATAGGTTTGCCGTTTTCGTCGAAGTAGCCGCCGGTCTGCGTCGCGTCGTCGGTCAGAACCTTGGTGATAACGCGGGCGGCGGTCTTCGGGTTGCTCCAGTACTTGATGAGCGGCGCGATCGGGGACAGGACGTACTTAAGCACGAAGCGGAGGGCGGCGTTGGCATCGCGGCCGAGATCCGAGCCGGGGTTGAAGCCGGGTTCGACGGCGTTGAAGCGCAGGCGCGGGACTTCGCGGGCGAAGGCCAGGACGGTGGCGAGGTTGCCTTGCTTCGCGGTGGCGTAGGCGTCGAATCCGGGGTGCGACGAGCCGCCGGGAGCCCATTCGCCGCGGGCGCTGGCCGCGGCGGAGATGTAGCGGGAGCCCCGGAATCCGCTCACGACGGCGGGCTTGCGCCCGGGATCCTCCACGGCCGAGACAATGAACACGACGTTCGCGCCGTCAGGCAGTGAGGGAAGAAGCGCTTCGGTGAGTGCGAAGGGTCCGAGGTGGTTGGTGGCGAACGTGGCGTCCCAGCCCTGCGCGGTCGTGGAGGGTTGGGTCGTCATGATGCCGGCGTTGTTCAGCAAACCGGCGATCGGAAGTTTGAGGGCGGCGATATCCGCGGCCGCACGGCGCGCGCTCGTGACGTCGGACAGGTCGCTGACGACCGAGACCGCTCGTCCGCCCTGCGCTCGGATCTCCTTCTCAACCGCGTCGAGCTTCGCGCGGCTGCGACCGACCAGCACGACGGCGCCGTGCTTCGCGAGTTCGAGAGCGGTCCGACGGCCGATACCGGCCGTCGGCCCAGTGATGATCCACGCCTTTTCGGTCGACGAGTTAGTGGCAGTATCGGTCATAGCGCTTCCTTTCCTTGTCCTTTCCTTGTTTTCTGGTCAGGGTCAGGTGGTCGTCGGGGAGGAGGTCCCGGCGAGTACGCGCCACATGGCGTCGAACGCCACACGGCTGTGGACTTCGGCCTGCGCGGGCTCGCGGATCATCGCGTCCATTGTCGCGTCCGCGATCGCGCTCGTCAGGGTCAGGACAAAACCGAGGGGCGCATCCCGCATCGGCCCGTCCGCGCGTATGCGTTCCAGCAACTTCGCCATGCCCTTCTGCGCGTCCGCCACAGCCCGATGGGCCTCGGGTGTGATCTCGTCGGACACGTCGAGCTGAGCAAGCGCACGCCGCTTCTCCGGGTTGGTCGTTGCCCAGTGCAGCCACTGCACCCACATGTGGAGGATCTGTTCGCGCGGCGCGCCCTCGCTGGCCAAGCCCGCGATTGCCGCCGCTCCCATCTCGGTCTTCAGGCCGACGTATAGCTCGTTCAGGAGCGTCGCCTTCGCGTCGAAGTAGAGGAACAGCGCACCGGTGGAGACACCCGCCTCCTGCGCGATCGTCGCCGTCGCCGCCCCGAGGCCCTGCGATGCGATGGCGCGGGTCGCCGCCGACAGGATCGCGTTCCGCCGATCGTCACTGCGTGGTCTGGACATGGGACAAGCATATCAAAGACCGATCAGTCAGTCAAGGAGGTTATTTGACGCGCAGGGCCATTTCATTCCCGGAAGGAGCGGATGCGGTAGGCTAGCTGTGTTCACACAGCGATGCAAGGAGAGCACCGATGATCAGCCGTCCGCCGCGTCCGCTCATGGAGATTGTCGCAGAGATTGAAGATCCGCGTGCGGCGCGAGGACGACGCCATTCGCTAGGAGCCATTCTAGGACTGGTCTGTGTCGCGACCTTGTGTGGCTATCGCAGCTATAGTGCGATGGCCGAGTGGGGCCACAACTATGGGGGCGAGATCATGACGCGGTTGGGCTTTGGGCACGCGCCGCCGTGCGCCGCGACGCTGCACCGGGTGCTGCGTGACTTGGACCGCGCGCAGGTCGAGCGCGCGGTGGGTGCTTGGGCCCAGGGCGTGTTAGCCGCCCTGCTGCGGGAGAACGGAGTGGAGGCCATCGCGATTGACGGCAAGCGCTTGCGGGGGAGTTATAAGCAGGGAGCACCCTGCACGCACGTGCTCTCGGCGGTGAGCCAGCGCCTCGGCTTGACCCTCACGCAGGAGGGCGTGGCGCGCAAGACAAACGAGATCACAGCCGTGCAGCGGGTGCTGCGGGGGCTCGTCTTGGAGGGGCGGGTAGTGACGGTGGACGCGCTCCTGACCCAGCGGGCCATTGCCCGCACCATCGTGGAACGGGGCGGCGCGTACGTCATGGTGGCCAAGGACAATCAAGCGGGCCTGCGCAAGGCGATCGCCGGCCTGCTAATTACGCCTGCCTCGGTTCCCGGTGTGTCGCCGGTCCGCCAAGCCACGACCGTGAACCGGGGCCATGGCCGGCAGGAGGAGCGCACGCTGCGGGTGCGGACCCTTCTGCCCGGCGATTGTGACTGGCCCGGTGCGCAGGGCGTGTTCCAGATCACGCGCCGCCGGACCCGCCTGCGCACGGGAGAGGCCTCCCACGAGAGCATCGAGGGCGTGACCAGCCTCAGCGAGGACGCCGCCTCCCCCGAGGCGCTGCTGCACGTGCTGCGCGGGCATTGGCACATCGAAAACAAGGTGCATGGGATCCACGACGTCACGTTCGATGAGGATCGCTCCCCCGTACGCTGTGGCTCCATCCCGCACGTCATGGCGGTGCTGCGCGCGACCATGATTGGCCTCGTTCACCTCTCGGGGTCAACCAATGTGGCCGCCACCTGCCGTCGCCATGCCGCCCAACCCTGGCGTGCCCTCGCTCTCATCGGCCTTGCGCGAGAATGAAATGGCCCTGCCAGCACGACCACGGCCTGTGCACTGTCGGCGAGAGGGGTGAAGGCAGAGACCTCTAGGAGCGCGGGCGCTCGCTTCGCTGGCCGCCCGCCCCCGCGTCCGGTCGGGAACGGGCAAGATGCGCGCTCCCAGGATGACTTTTTACGGACCCTGACAGCGCGACGGAGCGGCAGACGATGGGATACATGATAGCCCCTCCAGCCGCGACGCGGACGCGACGTAGGGCAGCCCACTTCCCAGCGTCTACAGGGGCGCTTCAGCCCGTGCGCGCCTACTGCTGCCCCTCCAGCTGACCGGGAGCATCGCCGCGGTCACGGGCCCTGGCAACGACGTGTGCAGTGCTGTCTAGGCCAACCGCTGCAGGATAGCCAGCGTCTCGACCTGCTCGATAGACGCCCAATACCCTGAACCGAGGGCGTGCTGGAGCACGTGGTAGGGCGCCTGGCCGCCGTCGGCGGGATCGGAGAAGATGTCGTGAATCAGCAGAAGGCCCTCGGGGACCACGTGTCCGCTCCAGGCATGGTAGTCGCCGAAGGCGGCTTCCTCCGTGTGGCCGCCGTCGATAAAGAGGAGGCCGAGCGCGACGCTGGCCAATGCGCGCGCGGCTGCCCCTGAAGGCGCCACGATCGGTACGATCCAGTCGTCGAGGTCGGCACGGCGCAGCGTGCGCATGAAGGAGCGCAGCGTCGAGACGACGCCGTCTTCGGCGTCGTACAACGCCGGGTCGAAGTAGTCCTGGCCGGGTTGCTGCTCCTCGGAGCCACGGTGATGATCGACGGTTAGAAGGGGATGCAGGCCGCCCGCGCGACAGCCCTCACCGAGGTAGAGCGTTGACTTGCCGCAATACGTCCCGATCTCTAGGCACGGCGCCCGCAGGGAGGCCGAGGTCGCGCAACGAAACAAGGCCGCTGCCTCGGCGGGATCGAGAAAGCCCTTCGTCTCGCGCGCCAACCGTTCGATCTCTGGACGCATCGGCGTCATGTCCGACCTCCTGTCCCCTTAAACGAAAACAGTCCGACGGGATGTTGCGTCCATGTCGCTCACCTCTAGGACGGTCCGCGCCCTGTCAGCAGGGGACGGAAAGGGAGAGATCTCTAGACGCCGGACCTTTAGACCCTCCCCTACTGGCGTCTGTATCGAGTGCGCGAGGGCGTATCATAGAACATAGACGTAGTATAAACACTACCGCGCCTGACATTAAAGACGGGATGAGACCGCTAGCCCGATGGGGCGCTGGCGAACGAGGAAGTCAGAGGAGGCCGAACGATGATGGACCGAGAGGTGGGCGCAGCGTCGCCGCCGATCCGCGTGTTGGTGGCGAAGCCTGGTTTGGACGGTCACGATCGGGGCGCGAAGGTCGTGGCGCGGGCGTTGCGCGATGCGGGCTTTGAGGTCATCTACACGGGCCTGCGCCAGACGCCCGAACAGGTCGCCAACGCCGCCGTGCAAGAAGACGTGGCTGTGGTGGCGCTCTCCATACTCTCGGGCGCTCATATGACCTTGATCCCGCGCATCATCACGCTGCTGCGCGAGCAAGACGCGGGCGACATCATGGTGCTGGCGGGCGGCACGATCCCCGACGCCGACATCCCCAAGCTCAAGGAAGCGGGCGTCACCGAGGTCTTTACGCCGGGCGCGGACACGCGCGACATCGTGTCCTTCGTCTACGACCGCCTGCGGCCACAGACGGCGGCCACACCTTCATGAGCGATACGGTTTCCATCGCCACGCCCCCGTCGAAGACGCCCATACGGATCGAGTCGCTGCTCGCGGCGCGCCTGTTCGTGGCCCCGCGCCTCGTCGGTCGCCGTCTCTACTTCATCTCCAACCTCAGCGGCAAGCTCAGCCTGTACGTGATGGACGACGGCGGCAGCGTGCCGGAGCCATTGCTGCCGCCCGACATCGCGCTGCAAAACCCCCACCTCGTCGAGGGCTATGCTTTCGAGGTGTTTCCCGCGCTCGACGCCATCCTGGTCATGATCGATAAAGATGGCGACGAGAACTACCAGCCCACGCTCGTCCCGATCGAGGGAGGATTTCCCCGCCCCGCGTTCGGAGCCGCCCTCGAGGGTATGCGCGTGACCTGCACCGTGTGTGATGTCGCGCACAACGTCGTCTATCTTTCCGCCGGGTCCCCGACGAGCAGCACGACCACGCTGTACCGCGGCGACCTCAAAACAGGCCTGTTGACCCAGCTCGCGGAGAGCAGTTGGGGCGTCTGGGTCTCGGGAGCGAACGAGACGAACGATCGCGCCCTCGTGCTCGAAGGGTATACGACGGGCGATATGGTCCTGAGCATCTGGACGGAGGGACGCGAGGGGCTCGAGATTCTGTACGGCGTCCCGCTGGACGGCAGGGCGGCGGACAAGCGGATTCAGCTAAACGGTCTGGACGAAGCCCGGTTTACATCCGACGAGCAGGGCGTTCTGCTCATCACAGCGGTTTTCGACGATTCCTACGGCCTGGGCTACATCGACATTGACGCGCCAGGCGCGCTGATTCCGGTGGGCATCGACGGCGTCGTCCACCACGGCCAAGGCGAACTCGACGCCCTAGAGCACGTCGAGGGCGACCGCTACACCGTGCGCTACAATATCGACGGCGCCTCCTGGCTCTACGAAGGCGTTTTCGATCGTGAGGCCAAGATGATGCGCCTCGCGCATGTCCTGTGCGGCCACGACGCGTTGGCGAACGGCGTGCTGGAACATGCTTCGTACGACGACGAGACGGATCGCTACACACTGTCTTTCTCCACGGCCACGTCGCCGACGCAGCTGTACATCGTAGAGGGGCAAGACCGCGCGAGCGTACGTGTCGTCACGCGCGAGAAGGTGCTGGGCGTGGCCCCGTCGCTGCTCTCGTCGGGCGAGGACGCCTCGTTCACCTCGTTCGACGGCCGGCGCATCTCGGCCCGCCTCTACCGGCCTGCCGCGGGCCTGGGCTTCTCGGGCCCACGCCCACTGGTCTACTACGTCCACGGTGGCCCGCAGAGCCAGGAGCGGCCTGACTTCGCCTGGTTCTCCATGCCCATGATTCAGTTCCTGACGCTCAACGGCTTCGCCGTCTTCGTGCCCAACGTACGCGGCTCCATCGGCTACGGGCTGGCCTACACCAAGCTGATCGACCGCGACTGGGGCGGCCAGGACCGGCTCGACCACGTCCACGCCATGAAACTGCTAGGGGACGACGCGGAGATCGACACGGCGCGCGCGGGCGTGATGGGACGGTCCTACGGCGGCTACATGACGCTGACCCTGGCCACGCGCCACCCGGACCTCTGGTCCGCCGCCGTGGATATGTTCGGGCCGTACGCGCTGCTCGACTTTTCGGCGCGCATCCCGGAGACGTGGAAGCCCTACTTCACGGAGGCGCTCGGCGATCCCGTGCACGACCGCGAGTTCCTCGTCGAGCGGTCGCCCTCGACCTACATCGACGCCTTGACCTGCCCGCTGCTAGTGGTGCAGGGCCAGAACGACCCGCGTGTGGTCGAGAGCGAGTCGCGCAACGTGGTGGAGAGACTGCGCCGGCAGGGCAAGACCGCCGACTACCTCCTCTTCCCGGACGAAGGCCACGACGTGCTCAAGTACGCCAACCGCGTGGCCTGCTACGGCGCGATCGCCGACTTCTTCCGCGCCCACCTCCGCCCCTGACTGGCCGCGGTATCGAGGAGCGCGCTGACTACCAGAGCGGTTCGTGGCGACCCGTTTATGGGATGACCCTGGCCGACAGACAGCAGCATGGGGGCCGAACGACGGTCTGGCCTCGCGACCTATGAGAACGTGATGGGTGGGATAGTCAACTTAGCGCAGACAGCCGCCGTATCGGCCAGGTGTTGCGGCGAGGCGCTGGCGTACTCGAGACACCAGAGCAACTGGTAGACAGGGCGGCGCTCCGCGTATCTGGGAGCAATCGGCCGAATCGTCTCGTAGGCCGTGCGGAATCCGTCGCCCATCATGCCGCGCCAGAGATCGAGGCGCGCGAGGTCCGACTCAGGGTCGCCCGCCCAGGCGCTGTCGAAGTCGAGGATCGCCGAGAGACGCCAGAAACCGTCCTCCTGTTGGAGGAGGATGTTGGTTGGGTTGAGGTCCTCATGGCACAACGCCGGCTGCGTCACGTCGTCGAAGAGAGACGCTCTGTCCTGTAGAACAGAGGCAAAAAGGGCGACGTGACGTGGATCGGCGACGCGGTGCTTCGCGCGATCCTCCAGAGCCTCTAAAAGGGACATCCCTCTATGTACGCTCCCGTCGGCGTCGATCTCCCCGAAGGCGGGAAACGTGATGTGGTGCAGGTGCGCCACGGCCTGCCCCAGGTCATGATACGTCTGGTGAGCGCTACCCATAAACGGCGCGCTCACTGTCGGCCAGGCGACGCCAGGGAGATGGGTCGTCACCAAATAACGCCAGGGCCAGTCGCGGTAGGACACGTCGGACGCCAGCACCTCGAAGGTCGGCACGGGCGTCTGGCGCCGCACGAGGTCGACGATGGCCGCCGTGCGGTCGAAGGGGCAGGCGATCGGCGCGCGTGGTCCGGCCAGTTTCACGACGACCTCGCGCGCGGGCGACGCCAGCGTGGCGGCGATGACCGCGTAATCGTCGCGGCGGAGCACGACGCGATAACTGACAAGGAGGGTGGACGACCCAAGCACCGAGCGCAACAAGGCGATCAGAAGTGCGTCGTCGAGGGCAAGGGGAGCAGCATCTGTCATAAGAGTGGGGTGAAGCGCTGCACCCCATCAAACACGCTCGACGGATCAAGGGGACATCCGCTCGGCCAAGAGCTCCGCGCTATCCGCATACGGCAAGCGGAAGCGGAGATGCCAGCGCACGGCGAGCGCGATGATGTCGTCGGGGAAGCGCTAGCCGCGGAAGGCGGAGAGGGAGCGGTCCGGTTGACGCCGTTCCTATACAGCGCACGGGTAGATCTGTCGGCCCGATCGGTCGCGCCCCGCTTTGACGAACTGCTCCCCCGCGCACCGCTGATCTGCATGCTGCTCTCCCTCTATCTCCTTGTTAGGCCACAGCATATCCTATCTCAGCGGACCCCAACGATACCGGCGCGGAACCTCTCCTCTAGCGAGGCCTGTGTCCTTAGAACGTTAGGAGAAGAGATCGTCAACCGCATAGGTAAAGCCAGGCGCCACGTCCTCACCGTCTAGTACGTCCCCTAGCCCGAGAGCGGTTGGAACTGTTTCCCCTGGATGCCACACATCGACCCGCTTGTACCGTGGCCACACCACCCAGACAAGGCGTGCGCCAAAGCGCAGATAGAACTGTGCTTTAGCGTTCATCTCGGGGGCGTACTGACTTGGTGAGACGACTTCGACCGCGAGATCAGGGGCGAGCGGCCATGCTTGGTCAAACTCCGGCGACGTGCGAGCGGGCACGCGGTCGGCCCGCACAAAAGCGACATCGGGCGCAACTTCTGTATCGCCCGGGTGGGCGGGGTCAAGGCGGTAGCCGCCCTGTTCTCCTGTGACACGTCCGAGGTCGTTGGCCCGCACATACACGGACAAAGAACCGCCTAGGAGATACCCAATGCTTGATGCGCCTCCGCCTCCCGGTGGCATACGAACTAACACCCCCTCGATAAGCTCGTACGCGCGCCCATCGTTGGGAAGGGCTTCTAACTCGTCCACTGTCATACGAGGACGGTTGGGCACGATCTCGGCCCAGGGAACAAAAGGGACAGGGTAGTCACGTTGTGCTGTCATATGTATAGTGTCCTTCGTTCATCGGTCCGCGTCAAGGTGTCGTTGGGGTGCGGGGTGCGGAAGCGTCAGGATTGGGAACGCAAGCGGGCTGCAGCGCGTCAACCCGCGGTAATCCCTGCCGGATGACGGACCTGTCAGAACTCAGAACACGCGTTGCAACTCACCCCTGATCCGTTCTAGATCAGCAGCCAAAGCCGTTACAACTGTAAAGGAGGATCAACACTTTTGACCATTCCACCATTGGTTTCTAGAGCTGTATTCTGAGTTCTGGCAGATCCGGGTTGCACGGTGGTCGTGCTCATGAGGCAATGCCGTTCAGCGTGGTCAGTTCGTCCTCGGAAAGGGTCAGCGCGGCGCCGGCGACGTTCTCGCGCAGGTGCGCGACGGATGAGGTGCCGGGGATGAGCAGGATGTTCGGGGAGCGTTGGAGCAGCCACGCCAGTGCGACGGCCATCGGCGTGGCGTTGAGACGGGCGGCAACCGATTCCAGCTCGTCGGACTGCAGCGGGGAGAAGCCGCCGAGCGGGAAGTAGGGTACGTAGGCGATGCTCTGCGCGGCGAGGGAGTCGATCAGGTCGTCGTCGCCCCGGTGGGCGAGGTTGTAGAAGTTCTGCACGCACACGATCGGCGCGATAGACTGGGCTTCGGCGATCTGCTCCGCGGAGACGGTGCTGATGCCGAGATGTTTGATGAGCCCTTCTTGCTGTAGCTGCGCGAGTGCGGTGAACGGTGCGGCGATCGAGCCCGGAGTGGGGCTGTCCAACCCCCCGACGCGCAGGTTGACGACGTCGAGTACGTCTAATCCAAGGTTGTCGAGATTGTCATGCACGGCCTGGCGCAGTTGTGCGGGAGAAAGCGCCTGGGGCCAGCCGCCCTGGGCGTCGCGCACTGATCCGACCTTGGTGACGATGTGCAACGAGTCGGGGTAGGGGTGCAGGGCTTCTTTGATGATCTGGTTGGTGACGTGCGGGCCGTAGAAGTCGGCGGTGTCGATGTGCGTGATGCCCAGCGCGATCGCCTCGCGCAGCACGGCCACGGCAGCGTCGCGGTCGGCGGGCGGCCCGAACACGTGCGGGCCGGCGAGCTGCATGGCGCCGTAGCCCATACGGTTGATGGTGAGATCGCCGAGCCGGAAGGAGCCGGCGGCGGTGATGTTGGCGGTGTCGGCGGTGATGTCGGTCATGGTCATTCTCCTAACCATAGTCAATTAGATACCCTCTCGCGCTTTTCTCGCCCGCGCGAAAACCTGGGCGGGGGTAACCGGCACCGAGGACCGGCCCGGCGCCGGGCGCCCCGAAGTCGATCCACCCTCCGCCCTTTGAACGGCGCCGGGGCCTCACCCTGCCGATGAGATCGCCTCCTTCAAGGCGTCGCGCACCGGCGTCGGCGGCCGGCCGATCAGGCGAGTGAGCGTCGGGTCGACCCGGGTGAACGCGCCCTGTCGGGCCGCGACGAATAAGGTCAGGAACATAGCGGCCTGCGGCTCGGGGACGCCGTGGGCGACTAGGCCGGCGCGGTACTCGTCGTCCGACACGACGACCCGGCGGATCGGGCGGCCCGCTAGTTCCGAGGCCATCGCCGCGAGCCCGGCTGCGTCGACGGCCTCGGCGCCGGTGAGGGTGAGGATGGTTTCGTCGAGGTCTTCGTCGGCCAGGGCGATGGCCGTCGCCTCGGCGAGGTCGGGGATCGTAGTGTAGTCGACCGGCCCGTCCTGCGGCGCCCTTAGCTCACCCGTCCCGAGGGCGGCGCCGACAAGAAAGGCCGCGGTCTGTGCGTAGAAGCCGTTGCGCAGCGACGTGAACGGGACGCCCGCGTCCCGCAGCGCCACTTCGGTCGCGGCATGATCGCGCATGGGGGGGAAAGCCGAGATCGGGTCCGCGCCGGCGTGGCTGGTGTAGAAGATGCGCCCGGCGCCGGCCGCCTTGGCCGCGTCGATCGCCGCGCGGTGCTGGCCGACCGCCGCCTCACCGAGGCTGTCGACCGAAACGATGAGGACCCGCGAGGCGCCCGCGAAGGCGTCCGCGAGGCTCGCGGCGTCGTCGAAATCGCCCCGGCGGACGCGGACGCCCCGCTGCCCGAGGTCCCGCGCCTTCTCCGGATCGCGGACGCTGACGCCGATCTGCGCGGCGGGGACACGCTCGAGCAGCCGCTCCACGACGGTCCGACCGAGCTTACCGTTGGCCCCGGTGACGATGATCATGACACTCTCCTGTTGCTCCGAGAGGCATCCTCTCGCTTGTCTTGTCGCACGTCCGCAGGCGCCTCGCCATCGCAGTCGTTTACACTGATAACTGTATCAAGATATCGATGGAAACGCAAGGCACGATAGATAGTGGGGCGATGTTATTATTGATAGGGAGGCGGTTGCGTCAGGAATCAGAATCACGGGTGGTGGGGAGCCAACAGCATGGAGCAGGACCGTCGGGGCATCACGCAGCGCTCCTATCCGCTGCGTGGCTTCGGCTCCTTCGACGCGGCCCGCTTCTGCACAACTCATGACGAACTGCGTGACCACCTCCGCTATCGCCAGCACCCCAACGAGACGGTCTCCCTAGCGGACCAGCGGCAGCTCTTCGCGGAGCGGTGGGGAGAGGTATGCGCAGTGTTGGCAGCCGCGTAGCCAAGATGGGGTGGCGCCGCTACGTGCCGGCACATGCACAGAGCCCACTGCGTTTCGAGTTCTGACGCGTCCGTCGCGTTAAGCGATCAAGATACGGCCACGACGTGAACGGTCTAACGACGCGTCTCCGCACGATTAGCCAGGCGCCTGCCCTCATCTATCGCGACGCCGCACCCTGGCGAACGCCGAGGCTCGGCGACTACCCAGCAGTCCCGTTGAGCGTTCGGCTCGGTGAAGATGTTCTGGTCGTAGGACCGAAAGTGGGTGGAGTCCGGGGCGACCCATGGTCGCCCCTTCGCCCCAGATCTTCTGCTGGCGGGTGCTGAACCTCGCGTTGACGATGCCGATCGCGACTGCTTGGGCGGTGTCGCGGGTGAGGCAGCGACGGCGGACGCAGCGGATCTCGTCCTTGCTGTGGCCGTGCGCGAGGGGCGGGTTACGCTGCCGCTTCACTACACCGGCGCGGTCGCGAAAGCCGCGCGGGCTTCCACCGGCCGTCGGCTGGGCCGGTCGCGGACGAGCGGGATAACGCGTTTCCCGAAGTCAGGCAACTCGTCCGTGTAGTGCAGGAAACCGCACAAGACGAGGTCGACGCCCACAGCCTCATACTCGGCGATGCGCGCGGCAATCTGCTCCGGCGTGCCGAACAGACGGGTCTTAAAGCCGTCGTTGTACTGCACCAGATCCTCGAACGACGACTCCGCCCACATGCCCTGCTTTTCGGCGGTGGCCTGCCCGGCGTGCTTGACCTGAGAAGCGAAACCCTCGACGGCCTCGCGGTCGGCGTTGTCGATGATCTCGCGCAGGGCCGCGTGCGCCTCTTCCTCCGAGGGGCGGCAGATGACGAAGCCATTGAGCCCGAAGCGGATGTCGTTGGGGTCGCGGCCGTTAGACACGGCGAGGGCGCGGATCTCCCGGATCTGCTCGGCGACCGCCTCCACGCTGGCGCCGTTCATAAAGTACCAGTCGGAGACGCGCGCGGCCATCCCGCGGGCCGCCTTAGAATTGCCGCCCTGGAAGATGGGGGGGTGCGGGCGTTGCACCGGCTTAGGCTTGAGCGGGGCGCCGTTGATGCGGTAGAAGTCTCCCTTAAAGGTGAACTCATCCTCGGTCCACAAACCCTTGAGCACACGGATAAACTCCTCGGAGCGACGGTAGCGCTCGTCGTGATCCAACCAGGGCTCACCGTAGCCGATAAACTCCCCCTTGAACCACCCGCTGACGACGTTGATGGCGGCGCGGCCTTTGCTGATTTGGTCGATCGTCGCCACTGCCTTGGCGATGACGCCGGGATGCCATAAGCCAGGGTGGATCGCGGAGATAAGGGTTAGCTTTTGTGTCACGCTGGCCAGCGCGCTAGTCAAGGTCAGGGCCTCGAGCTGGTTCTCGGCGCCGTAGCTGGCAAAGAACCTGGCCTGCGAGAGCGCGTAGTCGAAGCCGTTCTCCTCGGCGGTCTGCGCCAGCCAGGCGTTGTAGTCGAAGGACCAGTCGGTCCGCTGGGCGACCTTGGAGACGACGAGGCCGCCGCTGATGTTAGGAACCCAATATGCAAACCGCGTATCCATCCCGTGTGCTCTCCTTCTATCTTCTCGCGCCACACCAATAGATAGACCATCTGAACGCTGGCGGACGGGTGCGGGAACTTCATCAAGTCACTAGATGAACGTGATGCTATAGCGACGCAACAGTTGAAGATACAGTAAATCTATCGGAATTGTAGGTTGACTGTCAAGCGCGGAACGCGTGTCCGCGCGTCGACCAGGAGGGCGTTAGCCAGCGCGCTGGTCTCGGCCCATATGTCGTTCCGCGGACGCCGTGAAGAGATTCGAGCGCTAGACGCTGCCTGTCCTGTGGGGGTGCTGCGACCCCACGATTGCCTAGCAGCAGCGACAACGCGGCGATCGGGGCGCCTGCCGCGCTCCAAGTCGGTCTAGGGAAACCAACTACAATTGGACTTTCGCTTAATCCTTTATGCCAGCGCCGGCGCCAGGCGTCACGATCGCGCTTTAGGCGCTGGAGGCGGTGGGCTCGATCCGGAAGCGGAGGTGCAGGCGGCCCAGACGTACGTCGTCGCCGTCGCGGATGGGCACGGGGGTGTAAGGGTCAAGGGTCTGGCCGTTGACGACCGTGGCGTTGGTGGAGCGCAGGTCTTCGATGAGCCAGCCGCCCACCGTGCGCAGGAGCCGGCAGTGGCGGCGCGAGACGCCTGAGCCGGACGCATCGACGAGGGAGAGATCGACGTCGGGCTTGATGCCGGTGCGCGCATCCGCGCGGCCTACGATGGCGACGTCCTGAAGCGGCGCTTCGGCCCGGTAGCCCGACTCCGCGATAAAGTAGGCGGTGGGCGATGGGCTCGCGGCCTGCAGCAGATTCGTGTCGGACGGCCTGCTCTCGTCGGGGAGCAACTCACGGCTGTGGTCATGCATGACGGGGTCCGAGCGCAGCACGCCGCCACAGGTGTCGCAGAGCAAGGCTCCAGCGATGTTGGTGCTGGAGCACCAAGGGCAGGCGCCGGCAGGAGCCATCACGACGCCGCCACGATCACGACGGAGATGTTGTCGTCGCCGCCGGCCTGATTGGCCAGATCGATCAGACGCATCGCGGCCTCTTCTACGGACGGAGCCTTGCTCAACGTCTCGTAGATCCCGTCATCCCGCACCATACCCCAAAGGCCGTCGGAGCAGAGCAGCAACGTGTCGCCGCTCTGGAGACGCTCGGTGAAGATGTCGGGGTTGACCTCCTCCTCGGCGCCGAGCGCACGCAGCACGAAGTTGCGTTGAGGGTGCGTGTAGATCTCGTCCGGCTCGATCTGGCCCATCGCGGCAAGCTGGGCCACGAGCGAATGGTCGTGCGTGAGGCTCTCGATCGCGCCCTGACGAATACGGTAGGTGCGGCTGTCGCCTACGTTGCCGATGATGGCCAGGCTGCCTTTGAGCACGACCACCGTCATGGTTGCGCCAAGCCCGCGCGTCTCGGGATGCTCTTGTGCATGGAGCAGGATGCGCTCGTTGCAACGCACGATGGCGGCGTGCAGATGAGCGGTCAGGGGCAGGTCGTTCGCGTCCGGCCCGTCCGCGCTGTCGACGAGGAGGGGGCCGAGGTCGTCGCGCAACGTGGCGATGGCGATGGCGCTGGCGACCTCGCCGGCATTCTGTCCGCCCATACCGTCGGCGATGGCGAAGACGCCGGCCGCGTCTCCCTCCGCCGTGATACAGAGCACGGCGTCTTCATTCTCAGAACGCCGCCTACCGCGGTCGGTGCGTGAGGCGGCGCTGATAGCCGTGATCGCCATGATCGTATGAACTCTCCCGTCAATTAAATGGTCTACGGAGGGCGCGGTAGGCCGTGTCTCCAGTATAACGTCTTGCCCCCACGCCTTCTACCTACGATAAAGGCGAACGATGAGCCGGTCAATCGTCCTTTAGGGGGACCCGCTCAATCGACGCTTGCCGCCGGGGAGCTATTGGAGCGACGGATAATCTCGGCGCGCAACTCTGGCGGCGTGGTGGTGGCCGCGCCGTAGTGCTGGACGACGAGGCCGGCGGCGAGGTTGCCCAGATAAGCCGCTTCCGTCAGCAGAGCGCCGGCGGTCAGGGCGAGGGTGACGGCGCCGGAGACGGTGTCGCCCGCGCCGGTGGCGTCGCGCACTTCGCGTGGCGCGGCGGCGGGCATGTGCAGGCACGCGCCGCTGGCCTCCACGAGCGTCATGCCCTCGCTGCCCCGCGTGATCAAGACGCCGCGCGCGTCCATCTGCGCTGCCAGCGTGGCCCCTGCCGCGCAGACCTCGGCGTCGGTGCGCAGGACGAGGCCCAGCGTGGCCGCTGCTTCGTCCTGGTTGGGCGTGGCCACCGTGACGCCTTTGAAGCGCCAGAGGTCGCCGTGGGCGTCGACCGTCACGACGAGCCCGTGCGCGTGGGCCAGAGGCAGGGCGGCGGCGATGATGTCGCCGTTGATGACGCCGTTCTCGTAATCCGAGATGATGAGGGCGTCGAACGAGGAAGCAGCCCGGCGCAGGTAGGCCATGATGTGGCCCTTGGCCTCATCGCCGATCTCCGTGCGGTCGACGCGGTCGATACGCGCGATCTGCTGAGAGACGACCTGCGACGAGCCGCCGACGACGCGCGTCTTGGTCGAAGTGGGGCGGCCCGCTTCGACGGCCAAGCCCTCCACGCCGATGCCGTCCTCGATAAGGCGTTCGCGCAGCTTCTCGCCCGGCTCGTCCGCGCCGATGACGCCGGCCACGGCGACCTCGCCGCCCAGTGCGCGTACGTTGAGCGCCAGGTTGGTGGCGCCGCCGGGGACGATATAGCGGTTGACCCACTCGAGCACGGGCAGGGGAGCTTCGCGCGAGAGACGGACGGGACGCCCTTCGATGTACTCGTCCGCGACCATATCGCCGAGGACGAGGACGCGGCGTCCGGCGAAGTTCGACACGAGGTCGAGCAGCCGATCGGCGGCGGGATGGTCGTCGTTGCTCTCATTCACGGCCCCAGTGTACCATCCATGGCTATGATGTCCGGCGGCTATAGCTGGCGGACATCGTCCGCCGTGTGTTAGCGCCGCTGGCCGTCCTGCCCGCGGTAGGCCCCAAGGACGGACGGACCAAGCGGCAGCGTCGTCGCCGCGAACGCGAGGTCTGACAATCATCGGAACAGATTTGTACGATAGGCTCCGCCATAAAACGTGGGCCGCATCTATGCGTTGTCAGATAGGTCGAGGTTTTCGCTACAGGGCTGAGCTCTCTGTAGCCGACGGAACGCCGCCGATAGAACCCAGCGCATCGGTCCCGCATGAACCCGCCCCCCTCGCCCACGACCTGCGCACAGGGGAACGTCTGGAAGCTCCGCATACAACGCGTCCGGCTTCGGTTCATGGAATAGCTCATGTCAGGGGACCCTAACGAAGCCGGGCTTCCCGGCCTCAGCACGACCCAACGACGCGCTTTGACGCCCTCCTCGGGCGCTGACGCCTACGCGATGGCGGGATCAGCGACGCGCCAGTCCGATAGGTCGCACTTTGTCGTCGCGGGGGTCGCCATGGCGCCCTCCTCGGGCGACGGCTCTTCCACGGGCGGGACGGAGGGCTGATTCGGGATCGCGCACAGGAAGCGCAAGGGCGTTGCCCCGGTGTTGCGGAACTGGTGCAACTCGTTGGGCGCTGTGTAACAACAGTCGCCGGCGGTGAACGTGCGTATCCCGTCTTCGCCGATCAACTCGCCCGTGCCGCCCAGGATGTACACCTCGTGCTCCCAAGGGTGGAAGTGGCGCAGGGTCGCCGCGCCGGGAGCGACCTCGAAGTGCCGCAGCGCAAAGGTCGGCGCCCCTGTCGCGGCGGTGAAAATCTCGCGCATGGTCACGCCCAGCGCTCCGTACTCCTCCGGCGCCTTCGGCGTCACGTCCGTCGCCCTCACAACCCGCATGTCCTCGCTCCTTCCCGCCCACGGCCGTTCGCGCATCATGGGCCTTTCCTCGTACGTTGTCTATCAGGTTTGTTGTCTGTCAGGTCTGTCGTCTGACCCCTATCCGCCGTGGTCGCCACCCTCCCTACGTCTATTTTACGTCGCGGACGGGACGGGGGCGTGATGGTCGCCGTCGCGCGGGCCGGCCCGCGCGACGCGGGATAGTGGATCAGACAACGTAGAGATCGCGCGAGATCGTGGTCAGCGGCTCGTACCCCTGTTCCGTCACCACGACCGTGTCCTCGACCTGCAGCCCCCAGGACCCAACCTCATAGTACGGCGTCTCCACGTTGATGACCATGCCCGGTTCCAGCGCCACCGCCGTATCCTTCTCACCGGGGGACAGGGACGGTAGGTCGTACGGCTCCAGCCCGATGCCGTGCCCGACGTGCGGGCGCTCGTAGTGCGGGATACCCCCGGCCTGCACCGTCTCCACGGCGCGCCGGAACAACTGGGCCGTCGTCACTCCCGGTCGAATGGCGCCCAACGCCGCCTCCGCGCCGTCACGCAGGGCTTGATAATAGGTCCGCACCCGATCCGTCGGCGTCCCGACCACCGCGATACGCGCCATGTCGGCGTAGTAGCCCTCGTAGCGGCAGCCGATATCGTAGCGGACCACCGTCCCCGCGCGCAGGCGCCGCTCCCCCGCCTGCGCCGTGGGATAGGCGCCGTGCTCGTCGAACGCAATCGTGGTGAGCGATGGCCGCGCCCCCTGAGCCGCCAGCGCGCTCTCGAAGGCCCGCGCCACGTCGCGCTCCATCACACCCTCGCGCAGCGTAGCGAGCGAGGCCAGGAACGCTTGCTCGGTCGCCCGCGCGGCCCCGCGCAGCAGCTCCACCTCGGCGGACGTCTTCACCATGCGTACCTGTTGCAGCAGTGGGTACGCGTCGTCGAGCGTCGCGCCAGGGAGCGCGGCCGCCAACTCGTCCAGTCGCATCGGCCACAGGCGCGCCGTATCGACTCCCAAGCGACCGGAGCCTAGCCCAAGCGCGTCGATAGCTGTCACCAGGGCCTCTAGGGGCGTCGCGGCGACATCCCTGGACCAATCGACGAGGCGACGATCCGGCGCCCTCAGCGCGGCAGCATCCGCGGCCGCGTAGGGAAACGGGCCGTAGGGCACGACCACGATCGTGCCGTCGGGTGAGGAGGCCTGGTGAGCGTCGATGAGCGGCAGCACCACCGCCGTGGCCGCGGCGGGATCGCGCCCGAACACGGCGAAGGCTTGCACGGCCCGGCGATACCACTGCGCGAAGCTGTAGATGCCGGACGTGTAGAGCACATGCTCCGGCGTCGTGGCGATGATCGCGTCGAGATGGTGCTCCTCCATCAGACGCGTGGCCCGTGGGCGATTGAGTAGGCTCATACTTTTCACCATGTTCGTGATAGGCTCGTGATCGACGCGGCAGGGTCGGGGCCGCGTCCCTCCGGGCGGCCCACGTCAGCCGATGCGTCCGCTGGCTAGTTCGGCAAGCGAGACGCCGCGGCCCCGACCTTGCCGCTTCGTCTTCGATATATTCCGTATAGCGCAACGGCCTCGCCGTCCAGTATACTCGCTGTAGTGCGGACGCACGTCTGAGGCTATGACAGTCAGTCCACGTCAGTGTACAGCTACAGCTAAGGAGAAGCCCAGTGTCGTCTTTATCCCCGCTATCCCCATCTTCGTCCCCCAGGAACGGGTGGGTTGCCCGGTCGATGCGCCCGCGGTCGGGCGTGGCCGGCGTCGCCCTGACCGCGGCGCTGCTCGCGGCGTCCGTGCCCTCGGGCCATGCCGCGTCGGCCCAGCGGCCCGCCGCACCCACGCGCACCGGAGACGTCTCGACGCTGGTGATCGCCTCGGACTTCTCCGATGCCAAGTCGCTCGATCCTGGACGCAGCTACGAGTACGGAGGCTCTCCGCCGCTTGGCGCGGCCTACGACTCGCTGGTCTATCACCAGGGCACGGACACCGCCCATCTGCGCGGGCGGCTCGCCACCTCGTGGGAGGTTAGCGGGGGTGGCGCCACCTTCACTTTCCACCTGCACCACGGCGTCACGTTCGCCAACGGCGACCCGCTGACCGCCGCCGACGTGGTCTTCTCATACCAGAGGCTCTACAACCTCAAGGACAACCCCGAGGGGCTGATCGACAACCTCAAATCGGTTAGTGCGCTCGACCCCTACACCGTGCGCATGGTGACCAAGACGCCCGATGTCTCGCTCCTGGCGGCGATCACGGGCCCCAACTTCGGCATCCTCGACAGCAAGGCGGCGCGCGCCGAGGGCGCGACCGCCGCCGCCAACGCCGCCACGGCCGACCACGCCACGGCCTACCTCAACGGCCACTCGCTGGGCTCTGGCCCCTACATCCTCACCACGTGGACGCCTAACCAGCAGATGGTGTTGGTGCGTAACTCGCACTACTGGGGGCCGCGGCCGGCCTTTGCCAAGATTATTTTCCGCGAGACCAAGGACCCCGCCACGCAGAAACTGCTCGTGCAGAGCGGCGACGCCGACGTGGCCTTGCAGCTCGGTTTTGATCAGACGCGTGGCCTGCAGGGCAGCCCTGGCGTGGTGGTCGACCGCTCGGGCACGCTCGACTACCTGTACGCGGCCATGACCACCAACCCTTCGGTCTCCAAGCCGCTGAGCAACCCCAAGGTGCAGCAAGCGGTCCGGGCCGCCATCGACTACGACGGCCTGATCAAGGGCCTCCTCGACGGCGCGGCCATCCGCCCAGCCACAGTGATCCCGATCAACCTGATCGGCTCGGACCCGGCCACCAACGCGGCCAACCGAGCGGCCTACAACCCCGCGCGCGCCCGGCAGTTGCTGGCGCAGGCCGGTTACCCCAACGGGTTCGCGGTCACGCTCACCTACGGGGCGGGCTTCGTCTTCGACGGCGCCAACTTCGACCTGGTGGCCCAGGTCGTGCAGCACGACCTGGCGAGCGTCGGCATCCGGGCCACCCTTAACCCAGAGCCCTTCGCGCTGGCCCTCAAGGACTTCCGCGCACAGAAGACGCAGTTCGGCCTGTGGCCGTGGAGCGCGGATTACCCCGATCCCCAGGACAACATGGCCTACTTCGGCCCCAATGGCCGCGTCGCTCGGCGTGTTTTCTACAACGGTCAGCCCCAGCTGGCCGCCCTTATCGCCCGCGCTGACCAAGTGGGGGACGCGACGACTCGCGCCGCCCTCTACCGCCGCATCATCGCGCAGATGGCGGGGACCAGCCCCTACGTGGTGCTGGCCCAGCCACAGAAGGAGATCGCGCACCGCGCCAACCTGCACGGGTTTATCTACTCCCCGGACATCCTGTACGACCTACGGGGCGCGAACAAGACGGCGTCGTAGTCCCGCATGAACCTAGGCCTCTACGCGCTGCGTCGGCTGCTCCTGCTGATCCCATTGCTGCTGGGCATCACCTTGATCACCTTCGTGGTCGCGCGGGCTGTGCCTGCCGACCCTATCGTGACCAACCTGGGCCAGGCGGCGCAGGATAACCCGGCTATCGTGGGCGCCTACCGCCATCGCTGGGGGCTGGACCGACCGCTGCCGGTCCAGTACCTCGTCTACCTGGGCAACCTGCTGCACGGCGACCTAGGCGTCTCGCTCTCGTCGCAGCGCCCGGTTGCCCAGGATCTGCGCACGTACTTCCCGGCCACGCTGGAGCTGGCCAGCGCCGCCATCCTGCTGGCGCTGCTCGTGGGGTTGCCGCTGGGCGTGTTCGCGGCGAGCAGGCGCGGGCGCGTCGGCGACCACGCCGCGCGGCTGCTCTCGCTGGTGGGGGTCTCCACGCCCGTCTTCTGGCTGGGCCTGCTCGCGCTGATCGTATTCTACTCGCGCCTGCACTGGGCGCCGGGTCCCGGCCAGCTCGATGCCTCGCTCAACCCGCCGCCCACCATCACGGGCATGGTCGTCGTCGACAGCCTGCTCAGCGGCAATTGGGCTGACTTTGGCAACGCCCTGGCGCACCTCGTGCTGCCAGCGACGGTGCTGGCCCTCTACAGCATAGGCATCATCACGCGCATGACGCGCAGCCACATGCTCGAGGTGCTGCGGCAAGATTACGTGCGCACCGCCCGTGCCAAGGGCATCGCCCGGCGCGACATTGTATGGCGCCATGCCCTGCGCAACGCCCTGCCGCCCATCGTCACTCTGCTGGGCCTTGCCTACGGCAACCTGCTCTCGGGGTCCGTGCTCACCGAGAACATCTTCTCGTGGCCGGGCATTGGTCTCTACGCCACACAGACGGCCACGCTGCTGGACTTCCCGGCTATCATGGGGGTGGCTCTGGTGACGGCCTCGGCCTACCTGGTCATTAACCTTGTCGTGGACCTCGTCGTGGTCGCGCTCAATCCGCAGATCCGCACCTGAGCGCCGGCAAAATGGTAGGACGGCAAAACGGTAGGACGGCGAGGATGGAGTGATGAAGACGGAGATGGAGACCACGAGCGGCGCGCTCACGGCCAGTGAGCGGGTCGCGGGCGCGGGCGGGGCGGAGGAGCAGTCCGACGGGGCCGACGCGGGCAGTTCGCTCTCCCGCCGTTCCTGGGCGCGCCGGATGCTGCGCAATCCACTGGGCCTAGCCGGCGCGGCATTCGTCCTGGTGTGGGTGCTCGGGGCCGTGCTGGCGCCGGCGGCGGGGCCATGCTGCCCGCTAAACGAGGACCTGATCAACCGCCTGCAAGCCCCCGGCGCCGGCCACCCGCTGGGGACGGATAGCGTGGGCCAGGACGTGCTGGCCGCCGTGCTCTATGGCGGCCGCATCTCGCTCTCCATCGGGCTGGCCACGGTCGTGCTGGGGCTGGTGGTGGGCCTGGCGATCGGGCTGACGGCAGGCCTGGTGGGCGGCCTCGTCGACGAGGTGCTGATGCGCACGACGGATCTGGTGCTGGCCTTTCCCATCATCATCCTGGTCCTGGGCATAGACGCCGCGCTCGGACCCTCCCTCGTCAACGACCTCGTGGCGCTCGGCGCGGTGTGGTGGCCGGCCTACGCGCGGGTGACCCGCACCCAGGTGTTGTCGTTGCGCGAGACTACCTTCGTGGAGGCGGCGCGCGCGCTAGGGCTGCCCACGTGGCGCATCGCGCTGCGCGACATCCTGCCCAACATGATCGCGCCGCTGCTGGTGCTGGCCACGCTGGACATCGGCAACGCCATCCTGACCATCGCCGCCCTGGGCTTCCTGGGCCTCGGCGTCAATCCCTCGACGCCGGAGTGGGGCTACATGATCAGCGCGGGCCGCGAGTATGCCGATCAGTGGTGGGTATCGCTCTTTCCGGGCGTGGCCATCTTCACCTCGATCATGGGCTGCAACTTCTTCGGGGACGCGCTGCGCGACGCCTTGGACCCACTGGGCTAAGGGGTCATGAATCCGACGAACCACGTGGACGGGGCCGCGAACGTGGACATGATGATCTCAGCCTCGATCCTCAGCGCCCGGCGCCTGTTCGACATCCCCTCGGGCGTGGCCTACCTCAACTGCGCGGCCCAAGCGCCGGCGCTGCGCGCCGTCCACGCGGTCGGTGCAGCGGCCCTAGCGCGCCAGACGCACCCGTGGACGATCTCCTCGGCGCAAACGGTCGCCGACGTGGAGCGCGCTCGCTCCCTGTTCGCGGGACTCGTCGGCGCCGACGCCGACGGAGTCGCCCTAACGCCCTCGGTCAGCTACGGTCTAGCTGTCGCCGCCGCGAATATCCCGCTGGCGCCGGGCCGGCGCGTCGTGCTGCTGGGGGAGCAATTCCCCTCCAACGTCTATGTCTGGCGCGAGGCCGCGGCCCGCGCCGGTGCTGCCGTCGAGACGGTTCTCCGGGCGACCGACGACGATTGGACGGCAGCGGTGCTGGCGGTCGTCGACGAGGGGGTCGCGGTGGTGGCCGTCCCCCAATGCCATTGGATAGACGGCGGCCTGCTGGATCTGTCGCGGGTGGGCGCCCGCGCCCGTGATGTCGGGGCCGCCCTCGTCGTCGACGCCACGCAGTCGGTCGGGGTACTGCCGCTCGACATCGCCGAAGCGCGGCCCGATTTCCTTGTCGCCATCACCTACAAGTGGCTGCTCGGCCCCCAGGGGCTCGGCTTCCTCTACGTCGCGCCGCGCTATCGGGAGGGGCGGTCGATCGAGTCCAATTGGGTGGCGCGATCGGGCAGCGAGGATTTCACGCAGTTGACCGCGTATCGCGCTGCCTACCAGCGCGGGGCGCGACGCTTCGACATGGGCGGACGCAACAACAGCCTGCTGTTGCCGATGGTCGTGGCGGGGCTCGAGCAGGTCTCCGCCTGGGGCGTGCCTGCTATCAGCGCCGCGATCCGTCCCCTGGCCGAGAGGATCGAGCGCGAGGCCGCGCGCCTGGGTCTGCGCGTCGTTCCGGCGCGGCTCCGTGGCAGGCACATCGTCGGGCTGCGCTTCCCGCTAGGCCTCCCCGACGACCTCCCGCGGCAGCTGGCGGCGGCGCGGGTCTTCGCCAGCGTGCGCGCCGGCATCCTTCGCGTGTCGCCGCACGTCTATAACACGCTGGGCGACGTCGATCAGCTCTACGACGTGTTAGCGCGCGCGTTGTAGTCGCTCTCCTCTACTTATCCAGGGCGACGCGGTAGGTGAGGACTTCGCCGCTGGCCATGGTCGCGCTAACGAACGATTGGCGTCTAAGCGTCTGGTGAAAGAGGCCCACGGAGTCGCGGAAAAGCGGTGTTCGGGCGCCTCCCAACGCGCTTTTTGAGGGCGTTTCGGCTTCTTGAAATAACCTGGAAGTTGTCATAATATGGTAAAATAAGGGTAGAGAAAAATCGCATACAAGTAGAGAAATAGGCGGGCGTGGACCGTATCGCGTACGACGCGACGATCGCGTGCGCGGGGCCTTTGGCCAGGAGATTTACCCTTATGACCTATGTCGATGCTGCTTTAACCGTGCTTGCCTACGCGGAGCGTCCGCTGAGCGTGGCGGAGATCACCGCCGTGGCCGTGGCCGACGGTTTAGTACATCCGCGCGGCAAGACGCCGGAGCGCACGATGTCGTCGGTCCTCTACCGGCGTATGGCGGCCGATCCGGACGCCCCCGTGGTCAGCCGCGGCGGGTTGTTCTGGTTGCGCGACCGTCCGCTGCAAGACGAGGCGGCGCATTTCGCGTCGCTGCGCGCGCGTCGCGGCCACGGCGGCAGCGGCCCGCGTGCGCGTACGTCGGCGGCGGGCCGTCCCGCGCGTCGCGTCGCGTCTCTGCCGCTGCCGCCCCTGCGGCTTCCTTTCCCGGCGTCTCCAGGAGACGCCAGGACGAAGATGTCTCCACAGCCGGTCAGCGGCTCCTATGCCCCCGTACGGCGAGAGCGCGCGGTGGCGCGCGCGGGAGACCGCGCCGTCGCCCTGCTGACGCGGGCGGCAACGCTCCTGGATCGTCTCGGCGACGCCGCGACGGTCGCTCAGACGGCGCAGGGCGTCGTTCAGCCTTTGCTGCGCCATTTAGGATATCGACAGGACGGTGATATCGCGCCGTTGCACGGCGTGGGTCGCCGCACCCTCGGGCTTATTCTCTCGAGCGGTGGTCGACCGGTCATCACCCTTCACGTCCATCACGCCGCGCATGACCTGGGACTCGACGACGCGTGGCGCGCTATGTCGAGCGCACAGATCCACGAGGCCGCCTACGCGGCGACGACGAACGGGCGTGAACTTCGTCTCTACGCGCGGACGATCGTCGAGGCGCGCGATGAGGTGGCGGACGCTCTCGTGCTGACGCTGGACCTCGCGCCGACCGGTCAGAACGATGTGGCGCGGGTGGAGCAGGCGGCGGCTCTCTGGCTCCTGGCCAAGCCTCAGCTCAGCTCCGGCGCCCTCGACGCCTACGTGCTCGATCGCGCCGTGGGAACGGCGCTGTTCGCGGCCTTGGACGACTCTCGTGGACCGATCGTGCGCGTGCTGGTGCGGGCCGTGCAAGAAAGCACGGGGATCGACGCGACTTCGTCGATCGTCTCTCGTCACGCCCGTTTGGCTCTACGCACCCCTCGTGGGCGCGATGGCGAGGCGCTGGCCGAAGACGCCGCGGCGGCGGCGGCGATCCGGCCGGCGGTCGAGGTCGCCTCCAGGGGCGCCGAGGCCGCGTCTTAGCGCTTTGAGCCGGACTAAGCTGGCCACGCGCCGCGCTGGCCAGGCCATGGTGGCACGAATGGTGCGTTTTGAGGGCAGGCTAGGTGCAGGCCAAGCCCCCTAGCGTATCTTTGCGCTCGCCAACATAAGGCAGGAAAAACGGTTAGCCCATGGTTTGTCGTACGTATTGCATGGGTGCTTTACTTGTGGTAGACCAGTAGTAGCATTTTCTTGCTCCGGGCCAGACGGCCACATAGCCGTCCTTGAAGCGGTTTCACGCGCCGCGGCGTGAGATCGTCGCACAGCGGATAGATAGGTCGCCTCATGTACGCAGCACAGCAGGCCACGGGACAGTCGCAGCAGTTTTACGTCGATGTCGACGGGGAGCATCTATGGGTGTCGACTCAGAGGGCTGGCGCGAGCTTCCCGTTGCTCCTGATTATGGGCTTTGGCGGCCATCTCGGCCTATGGCGTCCTCTCCGCAACTCTCTTGGCGCGCACGAGACGATCGCTTTCGATCTCCCTGGTATGGGTAAGTCCGCCCCGCCCCATCGCCTCATGCGCGCGCATGGCTCGGCCAACCTCATCGTCAAGCTTTTGGACAAACTTGGCTACGATCAGGTGGATGTCCTAGGAGTCTCGCTAGGCGGAGGCTTGGCCCAGCAACTCACGCATCAGGCCCCTAAACGCGTGCGCCGTCTGGTGCTGTGCGCCACGGCGGCCGGCATCGGCGGCGCCATTCCAGGGCGGCCCCGGTCCTTGCTCTCGCTCGTGACGCCGCACCGCGACGGCGGCATCGGCGCCATCGAGAAGCTGCCGTCGTCTACGTTCGGCGGGCTCTCATCGCGTGAGCCGGAAGCTCTACGCGAGACGCTCTCCCTCCTTAGTGGCGGCGCTCCCACTTTGCGTGGATCGCTTTCGCAGCTCTACGCTGTTTCCGGGTGGACGAGCGTGCCCTGGCTGCGCACGATCAGGCAGCCGACGCTCGTGATGTCGGGCGACGACGATCGCATCGTTCCGTTGGTCAATGGCCGCATCTTGCAGCGCCTCATTCCCAACTCCAGGCTGCACATCATGCGCGGTGGAGGCCACCTGTTCGTAGGCGATCAGCCTGAGGAAGCGGCGGCTGTCATCCGCGCCTTCTTGGCGTAGGCATACGCGACGCACTCCGTTCGCGCTCGAGCGAAGGAAGGGATGATGTTATGGCAGCGCCACGAGGGCGACGCACCAGCGGACGCGGTTCTTCCCCCGATTTCCTTAGGAGCAGAACCGCGAAGGCGGTCCAAGTCGTTGTAGCATTGCTTATCGTCCTTACCTTCGTCCTCGCCGGTTTGTCGGGGGCCATAGCTCCGACAAATCAGAACCAATTCCAGGCCACGCCGACGACGGGGCCATAGTGGACGGCTTTCGTATGGTCGAGCATACCCTTACGTTCCGCCCTCTAAGCTCATCAAAGCGGTTTTTCCCGACCTTCTTCATCTCTCCCTACAGGGGAGGCGCGCCCATCGCGAGAGGAGTGAGTCATGGCTGTCGACTATCTCACCCATCACTACGACAACGCGCGCACGGGGTGGAATCCGCATGAGACGACGCTGACGGCGGCCGCGGTGCGCCGCTCGTTCCGCCGCTCGTTCGTGTTGCCCGTAGACGGACAGATCTACGCGCAGCCCCTCGTCGTGTCGGGAGTGGCCATCGCGGGTAAGGGCGCCCGCGACGTCGTCTACGTGGCGACCGAGGGGGCCTCGGTCTACGCCTTCGATGCCGCGTCCGCGGCCCCACCGCTCTGGCATCGCCGCCTCGTCCCGGTCGGGGAGGCGCCCGTGGCGCCGAGCGACGTGCGCGGCTGCGGCAACATTGCGCCCCAGATCGGCATCACTGGAACGCCGATCATCGAGCGCGCGACCGAGACGCTGTACGCCGTGGCCAAGACCAAGAGCCACGATGGGACGGTCATCCATCAGCGCTTGCATGCCCTGGACATCCGCAGCGGGGCGGACCGGCCGGGCAGTCCTATCGAGATCGAGGCTGTCGTCGCGGGACAGGGGGCGGGGCACGACGGCCAGGGCCACATCCACTTCGACCCGCGCTGGCACAGCAACCGCCCGGCCCTGCTCTCCACGGGGCAGTTCCTCTATCTGGGCTTCGGCTCACACTGCGACTTCGGCCCGTACCACGGCTGGTTGCTGCGCTACGACATCGCCGCTCTGCGTCAGACGGGTGCGTTCAACGCCACGCCCGACCCGGTCCCGCCCTCGATGCCCGTGGGTCCGCATCGCTTTACCGATCACGGCGGCGCGTTATGGCAGTCCGGCGCCGGACCGGCAATCGATGCGGGAGGCATCGTCTACGTCGCCACGGGCAACGGTGCGTTCAACGCCCACGTGGGCGGCCGCGACTACGGCGACTCCATCGTCGCGTTGCGGCCCGATCTCAGCGTCGCCGACTACTTTACGCCATTCAACCAAGACAGCCTCGACGCGCAGGACGCCGATCTCGGCTCGGGCGGCGTCATGGTTCTGCCGCCGCAGCAGGGGCGGCGCCCGTCCCTACTGGTCGCCTGCGGCAAGAAGGGCGACATCTACCTGCTTGATCGGGCTGACCTGGGTAAGTACAGGCAGGGACCCGGCGGGACGGACCGCGTGGTGCAGAGTCTGCCGGGCGCGGTGGGCGGCGTGTGGGGCTGCCCCGCCTACTTCCACGGCGCGGACGGGCAGTTCGTCTACTACTGCGGCTCCGGAGACCACCTCAAGTCCTTCCGCTTAGGAGACGAGCGGCTCGTTCTGGCCGGCCAGTCCACAAACACGTTCGGCGGCGGTCCTGGCTACGACGGAGGCGCTATCCCCAGCGTGTCCTCGAACGGCGGCGCGGCCGGATCGGGGGTCGTGTGGGCAGTGCGGCGCACTAATCCGCTCGTCCTCTTTGCTTACGACGCCGCTAACGTGGCCGACACGTTGTTCGAAGGAGAAGCAGGCCCCTGGACGAACACCGGTGGCGGCCCGTTCATGGCTCCAACGGTTGCCAATGGCCGCGTCTATGTCGGCACGGCCGACCGGCTAGCCGTTTTCGGGCCATAAGCAGTCGTCGGGGGAGACAACAATTCCTGCAAAAACCTGTTGTGGGCAAGACCATGTTGCACAGCGTAAAGATGGACGAAAGCTCCCTTCTCGTGGCGTCGCGGTGACGACCGACAAGACGATCATATACCCTCATGTAACAGGAGAGTCAAGGGAGGAGTGGACGCGCCGATACGAGGGGATAGCCACTCGATTCTTTCTACTCTAGTTTCCGCTAAGTCAGGCTGCACAAGGGACATCTGAGGCGGTCACGGAGGCGCGCTGGAACCAAAACCCGGTGCGGAGATGGGTGGTGCGGCTCTTTTTAACGCAAAACCGCGGTGCAAA
>JAABUX010000867.1_pt1 | contig 48410 bp, 52 predicted proteins | sample 5561851 | NCBI WGS metagenome assembly JAABUX01 (sample SAMN10711883, study PRJNA513361) | rock metagenome | isolation source: Antarctica rocks | place: Antarctica: Victoria Land, Richard Nunatak red sandstone | collected 2016-01-03 | reverse complement strand
GGATCGGGGTGACGCGATGAGCCGGAGCATGTCCCGCATCGTCCTACTATCGTCGATCGTGAGTACGAGATGTTCCATTCATTCCTCCACGCCAAGGGCCGAAGCCGCCTGGGTCAAGCCCAGCGCGCCCCGGCACTGCTCAGAAGCGTTAATTAATCGGAACATTCTGCAATCGAGCGTCCAGGTCCGGCCGGCCGCGAGCAACACCTGCAGGCACAGGCCTCCGAGGCGCTCGACGTTGGACGCATCGACCTCGACGTCGCTGCCGCGATGCTCCATCAGCATCGCCCGGAGCGGCGAGGCAGCGGGCAGGTCCAGGACCGGAACGAGGTTCAGGATGACCAAGCCAAGCCTCCCCCGATCGTCGAAGGATCGGCGAGGATGGCCGGAGCCGACGCGAGACTGTGTGGCAAATCGCTCGATGAATTCGCGTTCGTTGAATCTGCTGTCGGGGCGTTTACGGTCGGGGCGTTGGCTGGCGGGAAGGTCGACGGCATCACTCGCTCCGATAGGTGTGGCGAGTTTTGACGGGAAATGTTGAAGATCAGGTAAACGTCACGCGGCTTGGCTTGCCATCAGGGGCGACATCGGCGAGTTGAGATCGCATGAGCACGTTGCATGCGATCTTGATTGCGATTCTCCAGGGCGCGACGGAATTGTTTCCGATCAGCAGCCTGGGACACGCCGTGGTGGTCCCGGCGCTATTCCGGTGGCCGATGGACCAACGGTCGCCGGAATACCTGCCATTCCTGGTGCTGTTGCACACGGGCACGGCCGCCGCACTGCTGATTTATTTTTGGCGCGACTGGCTTGGGTTGGTGCGCGGCGTGCTGGGGATCGATGGGGGGGCGCGAGGGACGGAGGCGCGGCAACTCCTGTTGCTGATCGTGATCGCGACAATCCCGGCGGTCATCCTCGGCTTCGTCTTCAACCACTTCTTTCGCGCGTTGTTCGCCACGCCGCTGTTCGCGTGCGGGTTCCTCGTCGTGAACGGGTTGCTGCTGCTCTTCGGCGAGCGCCTGCGCGGAACGGCGACCCGGTCGCGACCGATCGGCACGATGACGGCCATCGATGCGCTCGCGATCGGCATCTGGCAGTGCGGCGCGCTGCTGCCGGGGATCTCGCGATCGGGGGCAACGATCGTGGGCGGCTTGTTGCGGGGGTTCGACCATCTGGAGTCGGCGCGGTTCTCGTTCTTGATCGCGTTGCCGATCATCGTCGGCGCGACGGTGTTGGAGGTGCCGCACCTGCTGCACGCGAGCGTGCCGCCGGGCGTGTTGCAGCAAGCGGTGATCGCGGCGGTGGTGGCGGGGGTGACGGCGTGGATCGCGACGGCGTTGCTGATGCGGTATTTTAGCCGGCATGACGATTGGGCTTTGAAGCCGTTTGCGATCTACTGCGTGGTGTTCGGCGCCGGGGCCGCGCTCTACCTGTTGCTGGCCTGATGCGCCGGCGAAGTTTGCTGCTGGTGCCGGCGGCCGGGCTGCTGGGGGCGACCGACCGCGTCGCGGTGGCGGCGACGCCGATCTCGCGGATGGATACGCCCTGGTGGCGGGCGCGGCATCTGGAAAAGCTGGCGGAAATTCGGCGCGGCCGGGTCGAGTTGATCTGGCTGGGGGATAGCATCACGCAGGATTGGGAGCTGAACGGGCCGGAGGAGTGGCGGGACTTCGCGCCGATCTGGCGGCGGTTCTATGGCGATCGGCAGGCCGTCAACCTTGGTTTCAAAGGGGATTCGACCTCGCATCTGCTTTGGCGGATGGGCAACGGGGAGCTGGACGGGATGTCGCCGAAGGCGGCGGTGGTGTTGATCGGGGCCAATAATCTCGGCCGGGTACATTGGAGTGCCGACCAGACCGTGGCTGGCATCGAGGCGGTGGTTGCCGAATTGCGGCGGCGGCTACCGGGGACGCGGGTGTTGCTGATCGGCGTATTGCCGAGCGTGCGGGGCAAATGGGCCTCGCGGACGACGCGCGAGATCAATGCGGAACTGGCGGCGCGGTTCGGCTCGCGCGAGGGCGTCACTTATATCGACGTGAGCGCGATCTTCATGCGCGGCGTCGAGGTCGAGCGCAGCCAATTTCTCGACGACAGCCTCGTGCCGCCCGACCCGCCGCTGCATCCGACGGCGCAGGCGCAGCGGCAGATCGCGGAGGCAATCGAGCCTGCGCTCGCGGCGATGATGGGCGATCGCCGTCATTGAGCGCGGCGGCGGGGAAGGTTGTCGGGCTGAGCGAAGCGGAAGCTGATCGATGGCGAGCGTGCTGACACGTCGCCGGCCTCCATCGTCGAGACGCGAAGCAGGAGCGAGCCGCCGATGGTGAGCAGCGAGGCGATTCGGGACAAATTTCCGCCGCCGCCACGGAGCGCCGAGAGAGCGAATAGGCCGACCGGGACAGCGGCCCCAAGCCCGGTCGCGCCCAGCTTTTCCGCTAGGCCCCATCCGCCGTCGAGCGCTTCGGCCACGCCCTTGCGGTGGTATTCAGCCGACTGGACGCGATCGGCGAGGAGTTCGGTCGCGAGCGCGAGGGCGGCGACGGTGTCGAGGGCGCGTCGCATCGGCCCCTCCGGCTCGAGCATCGAGAGGGAGGCGGCGCCGCTGGCGACCGAGGAGCTGGCGAAGCGGGTGGCCAGCGCGCGCGGTGCGGCGGCCCAGAGCGGCGTGCTGGTCGCGGCGAGCAGGGCGGCGGTGTAGGTGCCCATGCCGGCGCCGAGTGCTGCCGCCGGAAGGTTGGCGGCCAGGGCGGCTCGGCGCAGCCCGGTGCGCCCTCGACCGCGATCGGCCAGGAATTGCAGTCCGGCGCTGGCGAAGCTGGCCAGGCTGAAGCCGCTCAGGATCCAAGTGCCGATGCTCATCGGCGAGGTCGCCTTGGCCACGCGGAACATGTTGTAGAACCGCTGCGGCGTATGCAGGTCCCAGATCAGCAGGGCCGCGCCCACGGTTGGCGCGAGTAGCGGGAGGTAGCGGCCGCGGCGGACGAGGCCGGCGGCACGCGGTGGCCGGGTCAGGTCGGCGAGGGCGGCGAGGATGGAGGCGGTGCCGCTGAGGCCAGCGATGAAGACGTAGCCGCCGACGACCCAGTTGTTGAACGGGGCCGGCTTGAGCGCCGGGCGCTGGTAGTAGGTCTCGCCGCGCCACTCCTTGTTGCCGTCAAGCACGACGCGAACTCCCGAATGCAATAGCCGCGCCGAGCGCCAGCCCGGCCATTGTGGCCAGTCCGGACACCAGCGCCGGCGCTACCCGGCGCGACGCCCGCGTCGGCGCGCGCGGCAGATTGTAGACCTCGGGCGGCGCGGTCAGCAGGAAGAAGGCGTTCAGGTGGCCGAGGTCCCCGGTCGCGCCGGGCCCGTCCGGGACGCCGTAGAGGTAAGCGTCCTCCAGGCCCTGCGATTTCAGTGTCGCCACGCGCTCGTGGGCGCGGGCGTGCAGGTCGGACAACTCGCCGAATTGAATGCTGTCGGTGGGGCAGGATTTGGAGCAGGCGGGCTCGAGACCGCCCTTGAGACGGTCGTAGCAGAGCGTGCACTTGTGCGCCTTGCCATCCAGCGTGCTGAGATCGATGACGCCGAACGGGCAGGCCGGGACGCAGTAGCCGCAGCCGTTGCAGATGTCTTGCTGGACGACGACGGTGTCGAACTCGGTCTTGAACAGCGCGCCGGTCGGGCAGGCTTCGAGGCAGGGGGCGTTGTGGCAGTGCTTGCAGACGTCGCTGAGCATCAGCCAGCCGCCTTGACCCGGCGGCTTGTGGCCGTCGCGGACCGATGGCTGCTCGATGAACGAGACGTGGCGCCAGGTATTGGCCGAGAGCGCGCCGGTATTGTCGTAGCTCTCGCCAGTCAGGCCCAGGTGATCGGCGGGGAGATTGTTCCACTCCTTGCAGGCGACCTCGCAGGCCTTGCAGCCGATACAGACCGTGGTGTCGGTGAAGAAGCCGTAGGACTTGCCCGGCTCGATCAGAACGCCGGCGGTGAGTTCCGACTCATTCGGGATCATGCCGGGCAAAATGGAGTCGGCGTGGTCGAGCGCGCGGGGATGCATGTCCATGGTCAGAGCGTCGTCACATCATGGGCGATCAGGCCAATCACTTCTGCCGAATCGGTGTAGCGCACCCGCACGCGGCGCTGCCCGGCGGCCAGGGCCTGGAGCTGGTCCGGCTCGGCCAGGCTCTCGTAGCCGAGCACGACGAGATGGGCGACGCCCGCATCGTCGACGAGTTGAAAGCGGCTTTCCTGCACGATGGTCACAACCCCGTCGATCGTCCGCACGCGCGCTTCCCCTTCGGCCACAACGGCCATAGGCTTGGGAACGCAATCCATCGCCAGCAGTTTAGCCGGTCCGAGGGATGGCGAGGAGGCCAGATGGGCAAGATCAGCCGTGGAGTGGTGGGGCGGGGCAAGCGGTTCCTGAAAGACTGGTCGCTGCCGCGCCAGTTGGCCGGGCAGAGCGTGAAATCGACCGCCGCCCGAAGCACGTCCTCGGAGACGCTGCGGCCGCGGCTCGAGCAGGCCGACACGGTCGGCACGTCGATCTGCCCGTTCTGCGCGGTGGGCTGCGCGCAGCTGGTGTATGCCAAGGGCGGCAAGCCGATCCATATCGAGGGCGATCCGCGCAGCCCGGTGAACCAGGGTACGCTGTGCCCGAAGGGTGCCAGCACGCTCGGCGTCTTGCTCAGCCCGAAGCGGATCAACACGGTTAAATATCGCGCGCCCTATTCGACCCATTGGGAGGACCGGCCGCTCGATTGGGCGATGGAGCGGATCGCACAACTGACCAAGAAGGCGCGCGACGACACGTTCGTCGAGCGGCTGCCGAACGGCAAGCTGGTCAACCATACGCTCGGCATCGCCTCGATGGGCGGGGCGACGCTCGATAACGAAGAGAACTACCTGATCAAGAAGCTGTTCGGTGCCGGGCTGGGCATGGTGACGATCGAGAACCAAGCTCGAATATGACACTCCTCCTCGGTGCCCAGTTTGGGCGCCACGTTTGGGCGGGGCGCGGCCACGATGGCGCTATGGGACCTGGCGAACGCCGATTGGGCGATCATCATGGGTTCCAACATGGCCGAGAACCACCCGATTGCGTTCCGCTTCCTCGTCGAGGCGCAGCGTAAGGGCAGCAAGCTCATCCATGTCGATCCGCGGTTCACGCGCACGAGCGCGCTTGCGGACGTGCATGCGCCGATCCGCTCGGGGACCGACATCGCCTTCCTCGGCGGCATGATCCGCTACATCCTCGAGGGCGATCACTGGTTCCGCGACTTCGCGATGGCCTACACCAACATCGCGCACATCGTGAGCGACGCGTTCCGCGACGCCGATGCCGATGGGCTGTTTTCCGGCTTCGACCCGGTCGGCGGCACCTATGACGAGAGCAGCTGGCAATATGCGGGCAAGCGCTTCGCCCCGGCCACGACCGAGCACGCGGTCGACAAGGAGCAGCCGGACGACCTCAGCCATGGGCGCCCGCCGACCGACCCGACGCTGCAGCATCCGAACAGCGTCTACCAGATCATGAAGCGGCACTATGCGCGCTACACGCCCGAGATGGTGGCCGACATCACTGGCTGCCCGGCCGACCAGTTCCTGCGGATCTGCGAGATCGTCACGCAGAACTCGGGGCGCGAGCGCACCGGCTGCTTCGCCTATGCGGTCGGCTGGACCCATCACGCCACCGGCGTGCAGATCATTCGCTCTGCCAGCATCATCCAGGCGCTCCTCGGCAACATCGGGCGACCCGGCGGCGGCATCATGGCGCTGCGCGGCCACGTCTCGATCCAGGGCAGCACCGACATCCCGACACTCTATAATATGCTGCCGACCTATCTGCCGCAGCCGAACGCCATCCTCGGCCACGGCAGCTTTGCCGACTACGTCAAGCTGGAGACGCCGGCAACCGGCTACTGGCACAACTTCCCGAAGTATATCGTCAGCCTGCTCAAGGCCTGGTACGGCGCCGAAGCGACCAAGGCGAACGATTGGGGCTACGACTGGCTCCCGAAGCTGACCGGCGACGTGTCGCAGCTGCCGATGACGCTCGCGATGGGCCACGGCGTGATCAAGGGACAGTTCGTGCTGGGCCAGAACCCGATGGTCGGCTCGGTCAATTCCAAGCTCGTCGAGCAGGGTATGGCGCGGCTGGAATGGCTGGTCGTGCGCGACATGGCGATGACCGAGACCGCCGATTTCTGGCGCAACGGCATCCGCGTGCAGACGGGCGAAACCCGGCCGGAGGAGATTGGCACCGAAGTGTTCCTGCTGCCGTCGGCGATCGGGCCGGAGAAGGAGGGCACGGTGACCAACACCAGCCGCCTCATCCAGTGGCACGATGCAGTGTGCGAGGCACCGGGCGATAGCCGCTCCGACCTGTGGTTCATGTTCCACCTCGGCGCCCGGCTCAAGGCGCTCTACGCCGACAGCACGCTCGCGCGCGACCGGCCGATCCAGGCGATGACCTGGCAATACCCGACCAAGGGCAAGCACGCCGAGCCCGACGCCGAGGCCGTGCTGCGCGAGATCAACGGCTACACCGTGTCCGATCGCAAGGCGCTCAAGACGTTCGAGGCGCTCAAGGACGATGGCTCCACCGCGTGCGGCGGCTGGGCCTATTGCGGCGTCTACCCCGGTCGCAACAAGGCGCGCGACCGCAAGCCGGACGGGCCAGGCGGCGACGGCAGCCATCGCGGGTGGGCGTTCGCCTGGCCCGCCAACCGCCGAACTCTCTACAACCGCGCCTCGGCCGATCCGGAGGGCAAGCCCTGGTCGGAGCGGAAGAAGATGATCTGGTGGGACGAGGACGCGGCCGAATGGACCGGTCTGGACGTGCCGGACTTCAAGACGGACAAGCGCCCCGACTACCGCCCCGACTGGAGCCAGAACCCGACCGGCATGGACGCGCTCTCCGGCGCCGACCCGTTCATCATGGAAGGTGACGGCCAAGCCCAGCTCTTCGCCACCTCCGGCATCAAGGACGGTCCGCTTCCCGTGCATTTCGAGCCGACCGAGAGCCCGGTCCACAACCTGCTCTATACCCGCGACCGCAATCCCGCGACCAAGATCTGGGATCAGGCCGGCAACCATCTGCACGAGGAGGCCGATCCGCGCTTCCCTTACGTGCTGACCACGTTCCGGCTGACCGAGCTGCACTGCGGCGGCGTCATGAGCCGCATCGTCCCGCATACGGCCGAGCTGCAGCCGGAAGCGTTCTGCGAGATCCCGCCCGAACTGGCCGAGCGCCTCGGCATCGTCCATCTCGGCTGGGTCACGTTGTCCACGCTGCGGGGCGAGGCGTCGATGAAGGCAATGATCACCGAGCGGCTGCGGCCGTTCCAGATTGGCGGCCGCACCATCTACCAGATCGGCGTGCCATGGGTGTTCGGCTGGGAGGGGTATGCGCAGGGCGCGCCGGCCAACGTGCTGCTCGCGATCACGGGCGACCCGAATACCAGCATTCACAGCACGAAGGCGCTGACGTGCAATCTGCGGCCGGGTCGCGATGGATGATGCCGCGCGAGAGGCGGGGCGGCAGGCGCTCGCTTCGCTGGAACGGGCGCTGGCGCAAAAGCCGGTCCGCGATGGCGAGGTGTTCTCGGGCGCGACCGAAAGTCTCTGCCGGCTCCGCGACGGGTTGACGGCCGAGGGTGACGTGGATCGTCGCGGCACGGTCAATGCGGTGATCAGCGCGGTGCTGGCCGGGCACTTTCCACTGGGCCAGACGCCTTGGCCGGAGGTGGAAACGGCGGTGGCGGCGTTGCGAACCGTGCTCGTTCAGGCCTGAGATTGGCGGAGGCTTACCCGACTCATCCATCGATCAGTGGGGATGGTGCCCGTAAGAGGGCGGCACCGAGGCCGCCCTCTCCCCCGGCGCCGGGGTCATCGCTCGGTTTTGGAACGCCCGCCTCACGTAGCCTGCGGTTGTGGATTCGGCAACCCGCTCGCTCTTCACGCTTGATGGATCAACGACCGCTGCTACTTGCGATCGCCGGGCGTAAGCGGCCAGGCAGGCTCCGGAACCACCACGGACTCCGGCCGTTGGTGAGCAGCATTGGGCGCACGGACGCCGTTTACCACCGCCTTGGAAGTATCGGCGTAGTCGGACCGCGAGGCCAGCTCGCGCAGTAGCTCGGCAGCGATGGATATTTCGCGCATAGTCTTGCCCTCGACCCCATGCAGAGCAGCAAACCTCGGTGATATACAAATCACAAAGCCGGGCGGTGCTGGATTCGTGGCCGATACGACAAGGTTGACAAGTTGCGGTGTACTCGTGGTCGCGCATGGCGATCGGATCTTGTTGGGCCAGGCTACCGGGACGCGACGTTGGGACATCCCGAAAGGCCAGGCCGAGCCCGGTGAGGCTTGGCCGGACGCGGCGGCCAGGGAGCTCGAGGAGGAAACCGGGTTGCGGGCATCCCCCCCATCGCTGGAGCTGATCGGACGCTTCGACTACCTGCCGCGCAAGGATCTGGTGCTGTTCGCGTGGCGCCCGCCGATGCCGATCAACCCGGCCGGGTTGCATTGCCGCTCGACCTTCATCGCGCGCGACGGAAGAGCCCTGCCGGAAATGGCACGATTCGAAATTGTCGTTTGGGATGAGGCACTGGCCAGGGTCGGGAAGAGCCTGGCGGCCGTATTGTCGACGCTGGATCGCGCCCGTCTGTTCGATGCCCGCTTGTTCGACGGGTAAAGAGGCGCCCCGATCGCCGGGGCGCCCGGGCACTCACCGTTCGACGCACATGGCGACGCCCATGCCGCCGCCGATGCACAGCGTAGCCAGCCCGCGCTTGGCGTCGCGGCGCTGCATCTCGTGGAGCAGCGTCGTTAGGAGGCGCGCACCTGACGCGCCGATCGGATGGCCGATGGCGATCGCGCCGCCGTTGACGTTCACCTTCTGGATGTCCCAGCCCATGTCCTTGTTCACGGCGCAGGCTTGGGCGGCGAAGGCCTCGTTGGCCTCGATCAGGTCGAGATCGGCGGCCGACCAGCCCGCGCGCTCGAGCGCCTTGCGCGAGGACGGGATCGGCCCGGTGCCCATGACGGCCGGGTCGACGCCGGCGGTGGCAAAGCTCGCGATCCGCGCCAGCGGCGTCAGCCCACGGCGCTCGGCCTCCTTGGCCGACATCACGACGAGGGCGGCCGCACCGTCGTTGATGCCGCTCGCGTTGCCGGCCGTCACCGTGCCGTCCTTCGAGAAAGCGGGCCGCAGCTTGGCCATCATGTCGACCGAGGTGTCGTGGCGGATGTATTCGTCGTCGACGACCACGGTATCGCCCTTGCGGCCCTTGATGGTCACCGGGGTGATCTCGTCCTTGAACTTGCCCGATTTCTGCGCCTGGCTCGCCTTGGACTGGCTGGCGGCGGCGAATTCATCCTGCTGCTGGCGGGTGATCTGGAACTTGGTCGCCACGTTCTCGGCCGTACTGCCCATGTGGTAGCCGTTGAACGCGTCCCACAGCCCGTCCTTGATCATCGTGTCGATCAGGCCGAGATCGCCCATCTTGGTGCCCTGGCGCAGATAGGCCGCGTGGGTCGATTGGCTCATGCTCTCCTGCCCGCCGGCAACGACGATCTCGCTCTCGCCGGTGCGGATCTGCTGGGCGGCGAGTGCGACGGTGCGCAGGCCCGAGCCGCAGACCTGGTTGATCCCGAAGGCGGTCGCGCGGTCCGGAATGCCGGCGGCGCGGGCGGCTTGGCGGGCCGGATTCTGGCCCTGGGCGGCGGTGAGCACCTGACCGAGGATGACCTCGTCGACGTCGGCCGGGTCGAGCTTGGCGTGCTCCATCGCCGCTTTCAGCGCCTGCGTACCGAGGATATGGGCGGCCACGCCGGCGAACGCCCCGTTGAAACTGCCGACTGGTGTGCGCATCGCGGATACGATGACGACGTCTTCCATGATCCTGAGCCTCCCTGCATTAAGTACGGTCACAGATAGCCACTCAGAGGCGGCGCAACCAGTCCAGCAACGGCTGCCACAAGGCCGCCTGCGCGCGCGGTCCGGCCACCATGCCGACGTGCCCGGCCGCCGGTTGATGCAGCGTCGCGCCGTCGATGAGCCCCGCCAACGCCATCGCGGTGGCCGGCGGCACGATCCGGTCGCGCGCAGGAACCGCGACGAACGCGGGGCAGCGCAGCGCCTGCGGCATGACGGCCGTACCTTCTACGAGCCACTTGCCGAGACCGGGCAGATTGTCGCGATACCAGCCCGAGAACACCTCGCGTGCGATCGGCGCCGCCAGCGGCGTGCCGTCGTTCAGCCAGTCCTCCAGGGCGACGAAGTCGCGTGCGGCCGGGCTGGTGGGGTCGAGGCGGCCGAAGGCACGGAACTTGGCCGCGACCGACCCGGGTTCGACCGACGCGAACAAGGTTTGCAGCGCATCGACCGGCAACGTGCCCGAGAGGTGCATCAGCGGCTCCATCGCCGGCAGCCCGGCGCCAAGCGCCACCGCAATTTGCGCCACGCTATCCTGCGCCTGTTCGGCATGAAAATCCCACGGCGTGGCGAGCAGCGCCAACCCCCGCACCCGCTCCGGCCGACGCTGCGCCAGCGCCACCGTCAGCAGCCCGCCCATGCAATACCCCGCCAGCACGACCTTGTTGCGCCGCGCCAGCACCGCACGCTCGAGCCGGCCGATGGCGGCGGTCAGGTCGAACCGCCGCTCCACCAGGCCCGGCCAGCCCCAATCGAACAGGAGCGGCCGGATCCCGTGCCCGGCCAGCCAGCGCAGCATCGAGCGCTCGGGGAGAAGGTCGAGCACGTAAGCGCGGTTGATCAGGCTCGGGACGAACAGCACCGGCAATCCGCCTTGCTTGCCGTAATCGAGCAGGCGGCTCTCGCCCTCTTGCCAGATGATCGGCGGGTCAGTCAGTTCGCGCTGGTCGGGGTGGCGACGGTAGGCCGCGATCCCGGCGAGCAGCGCCTTGTCGATCGAGGTCGGATCCGGCGGGGTCGCGCCCGGCTGGACCGGTTGGGTCAGCCCCAAATGCAGCCAAAGCGGCCGCGGTCCCCGTCGCCGGAGCGGGCCCGGCAGGTCGAGGCGCAGACTCATTGTGCAGCGCGATGGCCTGTGTTGCCCAGAGATCGACCCCAAATTGGATGCATTCGTGCAATTCTCGGTCTGCGGCCATGGCGGCCAGTTCGCTTTGCCATACCGTAACCCAGTCGGCCCAGGTTTGGGCCGAGATGCTCTGCCCGGCCGGTTCGTCAGATTCCGGTGCGTGGGATCCGGGTGCTTGATATTTGGGTATGGCGTTCATGCTGCGCCTGCGTGATAAGCTGCGTTGCAATATAGCCGGAGGTTAACATGGCCGAGCCATCGTCATCAGCGCCAGTTCAACCGCCCGCTTCCTCTCCGAAAACGGACGCTGTCGCGATGCCTCCGGTCGTCGTCAAGAAATACGCCAATCGGCGGCTTTATAACACCGAAACGTCCAGCTATATCACCTTGGACAACCTCGCCGGTATGATCCGCGCCGGGCGCGACTTTATCGTCTACGACGCCAAGTCGGGCGAAGACATTACCCGCGGCGTGCTGACGCAGATCATCGTCGAGGAGGAGAGCAAGGGCAGCGCTATGCTGCCGACCCCGTTCCTGCGCCAGCTGATCGGCTTCTACGGCGGCAACCTCCAGGGCGTGGTGCCGCGCTATCTCGAATACACGATGTCCAGCTTCGCGCGGCAGCAGCAGCAGATGCGCACGATGATGGAGCGGACGCTCAGCCCCTACATGCCGCCCGGCGTCGAGGAGATGAGCCGGCAAAACATCGCCTTGTTCGAACGCGCTTTCGGCATGTGGAACCCGTTCCATCCAACCGGCGAAGAGCAGGCCGAAGCGGGCTCGACGGAGCAGGCAGGGCCAATGACCGACACGGTCACCGATACGCCGGTTACCGAGGCGCCCGGTCATGCGGCGACGGGATCGATGACGACGGGATCGATGACGACGGGCAAGCCAGGCTCGGTCGAGATTGAACAGTTGCGGCTCGAGATCGAGAGCCTGCAGCGTCAACTCGCGGCGGCCCATGCGTCGGCGCTCACGCCGAAAATCGACGCAGTGTCCGGCCACGCGCCGGCCAATGTCCTGCGCGATCCGCCGACCGAGACCGAGACCGAAACCGTGCCGAAGGCCCTGCGCCGGATGGTCCGCGGCAATAGCGCTGCGAGGAGCTAGGCCCTTCAAGGCCATACGACCGGCGCCAGGCGAAGTAAGGGAAACCGCGCGACGCTGACGATCCCGCCGTGAATGCCGACGGGGAGCGTCAGCGGCGCGGCGCCGCTCGGTGCCGCCAAGATCGCCAGAACCGCCTTGGCCGCCTTCGCGCTGGACACAGGAATCGCGCCGATCTCCGCGAGGTGGGTCAGGAAATCCGACAGCCCAGTCGTCGTCAATTCACCGTCGCCATCGGGCTGCAGCGCCGGGTCGAGCCGGCCGGAACCGGTCAGCGACGCCGATAGCGTGTCCCACTGCAAGCGCGCGTCGGACACGCTCAGGTGTCCGCCGCGCTGCCGCCATGCGCGGGCCGCTTCCGCCGGCGTCGGTGCGAACGTCCAGGGCGGCGCGATCGTGAGCCGACTCTCCAGCGACTGGATCGGCGTCGCGCCGCCGGGCACCGCCAAGCCTCCCAATCTGGCCACCAGTGCGCCCGGAGGCCATGCTAAACTCCCTTCCGCCAACCGGAGCGGCCCCGCCGGCAGCGCCACCTCCAGCGCTCGAGCGGTGACCAGAACCGGCTCCCGGCCGGTGAGATCGATCGCAACCCGCAGCAGCCCCGCCCCAAATGGCACCCTCGGCAGCCCGGCCGCCGCGATCGTCTGCCGCCCCTCGGGCAACACCTGCAGCGTCGCCGGATGCCACGCACTGAGGCGCAACCGGAGCCGGTCGGCGGTCCAGTCGAACTCTGGCGGAAATGCTTCACGGGCGCCGTGAACGCGAACGTTCCCGAGCACGACCTCCGCCGCAAACGGCCAACCACCCCAATGCAACGTGTCGGACCGGCCCTCGACGCCCTGTTCGGCGATCACCGCCAACGACTCACGGTAGCCATCCGAGAGACGCAGACAAGCCATGACCCACACGCCGGTATGGATGCCAGCGCCCAAGAATAGTGCCGCAAGACGGAAAACGAGACGCCGTGAACTCATGCTTGAAGCGGTCTCGAAACGCGGCGATTAGAACCCGAATTGTCGCATGTCATGAAACTCGTCCACAGCTTAAGGCCGATGCGGCCGTTCGTGCCGTCCGTCACCACAGATTCACAACGCTTTGTTTGACGAGAACGTGTTGAATGCAGACTTTGCCAGTAGCGACAGTGAGTTATGTAGATTTCGATGATCGCCAAAAACGACATTCCTGCGTCAGTGATGTTTCACGCTCGGGTCGCCGCGGTCATTTTTTCACCTGCAGAGAGGTGTTGACCTGCTCTGATGTCAGGAGGTTGGAAGCGGTATCCACCGACTTATCCACACTGGCGAGGATGACAGCAGCGTTTTTCCAGCGTTCGCGAAGCGTTGCGACCAGAACCGGTGAGGGCAGGTCGGGGCGGATCGGCTCGCCGATATGGATATGCACCGTGCCGGGCCATTTGCGAAAGGCGCGCCGGCCCCAAAGCCGCCCGGAATCGGTCACGACGGGGTAGATCGGCAGTTCGGTCCGTGCCGCGATCATGCTGAAGCCGCCACGGATCGGCACCTCGACCCCGACGGCGACCCGCGTCCCCTCCGGGAAAATGACGATCTGGCGGCCATCGTCCCGCGCCGCCACCGCCGCGCGCAGAAGTTGCCGCAAACCGGCGACCGACGCCTTGCGATCGAGCGGAATCTGGCCGCTCGCAACCAGCATCGCGCCAAATAGCGGGATCCGCCCCAACTCGGCCTTGTAGATATAGCTGGCCCGCGGCAGCAGCGTGACCCAGATCAGCGTGTCGAACGCCGATTGGTGCTGCGACGCGATCAGCGCCGCCCCGGCGGGAAGCTGCTCGAACCCGGTCACCTCCACCTTGATCCCGCAGATCACCCGCGCGCCCGCCAACACGACGCGGGCCCACACGCGCGCCCACGCCAACGCCCGGCCGGGCGCCAGCGCCCGCACGCCGACGCCCAGGAGGCCGAGCAGGAACGTCATGCCGAAAAACCACGCATTGAACACGGCCGACCGCAGCAGGATCATCGGGCCACCTCCTGATGCAGCAGGCGGGACAGGCCGAAGCGCACGGCCAGGAATTTGTCGTATTCGCCCGCGAGCAGGCGGACCGTCGCGACATCGGTGCCGCCGCGCATGGCCGGCGGCTGCACCGCGACAGGGTAGAGCGTCGTCTCGGGAATGCGACGCCCGATCTCCATCAGCGCGCGCGGCATGTGATAGCCGGCAGTGACCACGATCAGGCGGCTGATCGCGTGCGTGCGGGCCCAGGCGGCGGTCTCTTCGGCATTGCCCCGCGTCGTGGTCGCCGCCCGCCCGAGCGTGACGTTGCGGCCGAGCTTGCCCGGGTCGAGCTGGGCGCGCCGAGCGATCTCGGGCAGGTCGCTGCCGCGGCCGACGCCCGAGATCAGCAAGCGCGGCGCCTTGCCGTTCTCGAGCAGCCGCAACGCAGTGTCGATGCGCTCGGCGCCGCCGGTGAGCGCCACGATCCCATCGGCGAGCGGCGTGTCTCGGGCCGGCCGACGCGAGGCGTGGTCGAACCGCGTGAAGCCGATGCCCCATGCGATCCCCATGGCGATCACGACCGCGGTCCCGGCTTGCACGTACGCCTTCACGGCAGCCGACGCAGCCAGCGCCGCACCGTGCCATGCGCCGTCATCCAGCCAATCGCCGCCGCCAACACCGGCAGCGACGGCAGCGCCAGCCAGAGCGTCGCGGGCATAGTGGCGAGCGCATCGGCGACGCCGTCGCTGGCCGGGCCACCGCTGAACGGGGCGGCCAGGTTGGTCAGACCGAGCAGCACCGGCAGCGCCGCAAACGCGCCCACCGCCGACCCAGTCGCCGCCAACGCCATTGCCCGGCGCGCAAAGCGGCTCGCGATGTAGCCGTCCGTCGCGCCGAGCCCGTGCACCGTCTCGATCGCATCGCGGCGCGCCGACAACCCGGCCCGGGTCGCGACCGCGACGACCGCCACGGCCACGAAACCGACCACGGCCAGCGCCAGCCCGGCGCAAAGCTGCAGGCTGCCTGCCAGCACCGCGATGCGCCGCACCCATTGATCGTGCTCCTCGATCAGGGTACCCGGCGCGACCGCCTCGAGCACCTCCTCGAGCCCTGGACGATCCGTCTGCTCGTCCGCGAGCCGCGCCTCGATCACCGCCGGCAGCGGAATCGCGACCTGGCCCGCGCCGTCGCCGAGCCAAGGCCGCAGCAGCGCGTGCAACTCCTCGTCGTCGAGCACGCGCACGCCGGCCAGCCCCGCCGACCCGGCCAGGGCGGCCCGCACGGCTTCGAGCCGCGTGCCGTGCCCGGTGGCAAGCTCGCCGGGCTGCGGCACTTGGATGGTCAGCATCCGGCCGGCGCCCTGTTGCCAGTGCGAGGCCAGCGCCGACGCGCCCACCGCCCCGGCCAGCGCCAGCGCGGCCAGGAAGGTCATCGCCGCGACCAGCGAAGGCAGCAGCCGGTCGGACAGCGCGCGCCGGACCCCGAGGTCGTCGAAACCTGGCGGCCGCAGGGGGGATCTAGTCATCGCGGATCAGGTGGCCGTCGAGCAGCCGCAGCGTGTGCGCGGGATGCCGGTTGACCATGGCATCGTTGTGCGTGGCCACCATGACGGTGGTGCCGAGGCGATTCATTTCCTGGAGCAGATGCATCAACCGCTCGGCCTGGTGCTCGTCGAGATTGCCGGTCGGTTCGTCGGCGAGCAGCAGCAGCGGCCGGCCGACGACGGCACGCGCGATGGCGACGCGCTGCTGCTCGCCGCCGGACAGTTCCGCCGGCCGGGATTGCAGCTTGCGCGCAAGGCCGACCCAACTCAGCAACTCGACCGTATCGACCCGGATCTCGCCCTCCGGACGACCGGCGATGCGCAACGGGAGGGCGACGTTGTCGAACACCGAGAGGTGCGGAAGCAGGCGGAAATCCTGGAAGACGCTGCCGATCCGGCGCCGCAACGGCGGCAGGTCGGCGCGGACGGCGTCGCCAATCTCCTGGCCGAACAGGCTGAACCGGCCCCGGCTCGGCCGTGCGGCCAGCGACAAGAGGCGGAGCAGGCTGGTCTTGCCCGCCCCCGACGGGCCGAGCAGCCAGCGAAATCCGCCCTCCGGCACATCGAAGCTGACGTCGTGCAACACCGTCGCCTTGCCCCCGCTCGCCCCGTAATCGAGCCCTACTGCCTCGAGCCGCACCATGCGATTGTCGCCGCCCCCATGCGTGAAGCCGGTTCTGCCATGCCCCGGTTCTGCCATGCCCCGGTTCTGCCATGCCCCGGTTCTGCCATGCCCCGGGCGACGCGGAAACCGTCGACGGGCAAGCCGTCTGTTCAGCCCTTGGTCGGGCTTGTATCACGAGACCATGAGGATCGTGTGCCCGTCCTGCGCCGCCGCCTATCAAGTGCCCGACGAACGTCTGGTGCCGGGCCAGGTCGTGCGGTGCGCCCGGTGCGAGACGGATTGGGTGCCGCTGGTGGAAAGCGAGGCCGAGCCGGTGCCGGAGCCTGCCCCAGAGCCAGAGCCAGAGCCAGAGCTAGAGCCCGAGCCAGAGCCAGAGCCAAAGCCCGAGCCAGTCTCGGCGCCGGCGCCCGAGCCGATTCCCGATCCGGCCCTCCAGGTCGCCGATCCCGCGCCCACGCCATCGGTTGCCGCCGACGCCCGCTATGTCACGTCGCCTCGACCCGGCGGCTGGGCATTACGCGCGGCGTGGCTGGCGAGCCTGGCCTTGGTCATCGCGGCGGTCGCGGGCGCGGTCGTTGCGCGGCAGTCCGTGATGCGGGTATGGCCACCCAGCATCCGAGCCTATGCCGCCGTCGGCCTCACCCAGCTCTACCCGCCCGAACACCCTACGCCCGAACACCCTACGCCCGAACACCCCGCGCCCTAACTCCAGCGAGGCCGATCTTTGCGCATCGGTCTTAACATTCGCTTAAGGCAACCCGCGTAAAAGCAGATAACGCCCGGCTTGGCGGGAGGAGGGGGCCTTATTATGGCTGTCCAGCCCGGCAGATTTGGGCGAGGTCAGACGCGTGCCTGTCGAACGGATCATCATCAGTGGAAGCAAAAAGCCTGATGCCTGCCGCTCCGCCCTCCCCGGTCGTCGCCGAGGTCTTGCGCGATCGCGTTCACGGCCGGCCCACGACGAACACGATCTTCCCGGCCGTGCGCGGCGCGACCTTCGTCGGCACTCGGCCGATCGGGACGCTGGTCGTCGATGCGGAAGAGGATTTCGACTGGTTCAAGCCGGTCTATGGAACCGAGCATTCCGTCAAGCACATGCTGCAGGTGGCGACATTTCAGGACCTGGCGAAGGCCTATGGCGCGGTCCCGACCTACTTGCTGACCTATCCGGTCCTTCAGGTCGACGAGGTCGTGGCTCTTTTGCGCCGGGTCATGGACCGCGGCGAATGCGACGTCGGCATCCAGCTGCATCCGTGGGTGACGCCGCCGTTCGAGCCCTCGGTCGAGGGGCATGCGGCGGACGTCGGCGGCTCGTTCGCAGGCAATCTGCCGCCGGAGCTGGAGCGCCGGAAGCTGTTCGAGTTGTGCCGTAAATTCAAGGAATGCTTCGGCTTCTCGCCGAAAATGTATCGCGCGGGCCGCTATGGCCTCGGGCAGCAGACCGCCGCGCTGCTCGAAGAGTTGGCGTTCACGGTCGATTGCAGCCTGGCGCCGCGCACCGATTTCTCGGCGCAGGCCGGCCCGGACTACACCGACTACAAGTTCGAGCCGTTCTGGTTCGGCGAGCGTCAATCCGTGCTCGAAGTGCCGCTATGCCGCGAGATCGTCGGTTGGAGCGGCGCGCTCGCGCCGATGATCTACAAGGCGGCGACCAGGGACGTGATGCGCAAAGTGCGGGCGGACGGCCTGCTGTCCTGGGTGCGCTGCGCCGAGCGCGTGACCCTGTCGCCGGAGGGCAACAACAGCCGCGCGCTACGGCGGCTCGCCTCGCATTTGTATGCGGCCCAGTCCGGGATCTTCGTCGTCAGCTTCCACAGCTCGTCGTTGATGGTCGGCGCCAACCCCTACGTTAGCTCCCGCGCTGACGTGCACGAGTTCTACGACCGTCTCTCGAGCCTGTTTTCGTACATGGTCGACGGGCTCGGCGTGAAATTCGAGAAGCTGGCCGACGTGCCGCAGTTTTTCCTGGACGGGCACGCTTGAGCAAGATCCTTCTCGTCACGAGCAATTTCCCGCCGACGCGCGGGGGCTCCGCCTCGGTCTACGCCAACCTCGCGCGGCATCTCGGCTCCAAGCTCATCATCCTGGCGCCGACGCGCGACTATGCCGACGGGTTGAAGCTGATCGGCTGGCGCGAGCACGACCGCCGGGCCAATTACGTGACGTCGCGGCTGCCGCTGCTGCGCACGACGCTGAACCCCCCACCGCGGTTTACGCGCAAATGGATGGTCCGGCTGTGGGATCTGCAGCTCCGGATCCGGGTGTTCCTGCAGATTGTCAACCTGATCGTCACCAAGAACGTGCGCATCCTGTGCATCGGCGAGCTGATCTCGGTGGGGTGGCTGATCCCGCTGTTCCGCTGGGTGCCAGGGATCAGGACGGTGGCCTATGTCCATGGCGAGGAGATCACGACCATCGCCCCGGGCACCTCGGAACAGCGCCGAGCGCGACGCAACTTGCTGTCGAGCGACAAGGTGATCGTCGTCAGCAGCTTCACCTTCGCCGCGCTCGGGACACTGATGGACGGCGATGCGCTCCGGCGCGTGGTGCTCATCCAGAACGGCGTCGATACCGAACGGTTCAAGCCGCGCGGCAAATCGGCGATCCTGGAGCGGCAATACGGGCTGCTCGACAAGTTCATCTTCGTGTCCGTCTCGCGGCTGGTGGAGAAGAAGGGGCACGACAACACGATCCGCGGGTTCGCGTCGGTGGTCGCGCGCTATCCCGATACGAAGCTGCTGATCGTGGGCACCGGGCCGTATCGGGCGACGCTCGAGCAGATCTGCGTGGAACTCAAGCTCGAGAACGACGTGAGCTTCGTCGGTGCCGTCTCCGAAGACGACCTGGTCGACCACTATCTGTTGGGCGACGCGTTCATCATGGCCAACCGCGCGCTGGCCGATGGCGACACGGAGGGGTTCGGGCTGGTGTTCCTGGAGGCCAACAGCTGCGGCCTGGCCGTGATCGCCGGCAAGGATGGCGGCAGCACGGAAGCCGTCGACGACAAGTTCAACGGCCTCGTGGTGGATGGCCACTCCGTTGCCGAGATCGCCGACGCGATGCTGGCCCTGCGCGGCGACCCGGCGCTCAGGGCCAAACTGCGCGCCAACGGGCTCGTCCGGGCCGGGCAGTCGGACTGGTCGCAAAAAGCGGAACTGTTCGAGCGCGCTTGCCGGATCGTGTAGTGCAGATCGTCTACGGGAGCGCCGATGCGCCGCCAGGGTGGTCTACGGGAGCGCCGATGCGCTCCCAGGGTGGAGGGCGACGATCGGGAACGGCTGGGCGTCGTCGGCGTCGATCTTGAAGCGGGCGCTTTGTTGGTGGTGCCGCTCGGTGGCCAGGGCGGTCACGAGCGGGCGAACGAAGAAGCCGAGCTCGAAGTTATTGACGACGTCCTTGTCGGGCGAGGCCTGACCCGCCAGACCGCGCAGGATCGCGGTGGCGAAGATGCCGTTGTGATTGTCGTAGGAGTCGAGTTCTTCCTCGACGCTGGTGGCGCCGGCCAGGATGTAGCGGCCGGTCTCGTGGGCAAGCTTGCTCGCGGTGTCGAGCGAGAAGGCGCCGGCATGGCACGTGTCGAGGAACAGCATCAGGTTGCTCGACTTGATCTTGGCCAACGCCGTCACGAGCGCGCCTTCGGATAACGCAGCAGTCTCGACGTCGCTGAACGAATGGACGTTTTGGGTAATGAAGTAATAACGCTGATTGACGGGCTGGCCATGCCCGGCGAGGTAGATCAGCACCGTGTCGCGATTGGACGCCTGGCCCGCGATGGTCGACAGCGCCTGGACGACATTGGTGGCGGTAGCCTGGCCATCGTAAAGCTCGACAAGCTGGGTCTTGTCGTAGATCGCGGGCGCATGCGACTTGATGGCGTGGACGACGGCGCTCGCGTCAGCCACGGCGAAGCCGAGTTTCGGGATCTCCCGGCCGCCCTTGTGGTCGTCGTAGGCGTCGATGCCGACCGATAGAATATAGAGGTTCGGCTTGCCCTTACGCTCCAAGGCGGAGCCGCGCAGGATCGCGATCGGGCGCGACTCGCTATACGTTTGCTGATTGCGGTCGTAGGCGCGCAGCTGCAGCCGGTTCATGCCGTCATCGAGAGCGACCGTCTGTTCGACCTGATCCTGGCCATCGGCCGAGACGGGGCGAACGGCACGGGCGGCGTTGCGCCCGTTGATGAACAGATCGACCGCGCTGCTGGTGCTCTGCTCGCCCTTGAGCCCGTATTGCACGGTCAGGCTGTCGGCTTCCGGCGGCACGGTGACGTCGGTCGTCTCGACGGCGTCGGCAGCGACCACGGTCAAGCTACGGGTGACGCTGGTGGCCGCGAGCGTCGTACATTGCCGGCCGGACGTGGCGAGCCAGCAGACGGAACGGACCTGGATCGCGGGTGGCGGGGTCTGCGCGAGGGTCTGGCGGACGCTGGCCAAGCCGATGGACGGATCGTCGCCGGAATCGCCGCGCAGGTGCGCCAGGACGGTGTCCGGGGCATAGAACTGGCGGTAGACCTGGGCGAAGCTGAACCATTCCGGCGCTTGATTGCGGGCGTGGTTCAGCAGCAGGCCGACCATGCCTTCGCCGCCGCTGTCGGAGTAGTCGAAGAAGCCGGCTCCGGTCCAGGCGACCCAGCGATGGCCGTCGGCGGCCAGGAACACCGAGACGCGCGGGGTCAGCTTGCCGTCCGGGCCGAGGCCGAACCAACGCAGTGTGCCGTCGCCGACCGCCGCCACCGCGACCCGGCCGTCGCCCGAGACGCCGACGCCCCACACCGCGCCAGGCAGGTCGACCGCGTCCAGCGCGCGGCCGTCGCGGCGGTAGACGCGCAGGCGATAGTCGGTGCCGAGCAGGACCATGTCGCCGGAGGGCGCGGCGGCAAAGGAGCGGGACAGTTCCTCGGGCGCGAGGCGGAGCGGTTGGCCGTTGAGCTTCGGGCTCGCGTTGTTGCGCCAATCCACCAGGTCGGGAGGGGCCGCGGCGACCCTCGCGCGGGGCTCGGCGGCAACCGGGTTCAGGGCGCTCGTCGCGACGGCCGGGCCGATGCGGTGCTGTGCCAGGTCGACGGTCCAGGGCGCGGCCATGGCTTTGGTCTCGATCCGGACCGACATTCCGTCGGCGGAGACGCGCATCGGGCGGTCTTGCAGATCGCGGACGGCGATGGCCGGGCTCTGCTTGCGGTAGACGGTCTGGCCGTTGTGGTCGAGGCGGGTGAGCGCGGGGTCGGCGCTGACGAGGACCGCGCCGCCGTCCGGGGTGGGGCCGATCTGGAACACGGTGTCGCGCGGGCCGGACCAGTCGACGGGGCGGCCGGTGCCGTTCTGGCCCCAGTGGCGAACGACGATGCGGCCGTCGCGACCGGCCAAGGAGCCTGCGGCGATGAGCGATCCATCGGCTTCCCAGGCGACGGCGAGCAGGCCACCGGCGCCGGCTTCGCGTTTGCCGGCCGGGTCGGTCGTCAGGCTCATGCGGGGCGAGAGGTCGCGGGCGTTGAGCAGTTCGACGCGGGGCTGGTCGGTGTAGCCAACGGCGAGCGTGCGGCCATCGGGCGAGACGGCGACGGAGTAGGGATGGCCGTCGGCGACGGGGGTGCGTTGCGCGACCCGGTGGCCGGCCGGGTCATAGGCGTGGACGTCGCCGTCGAAGCCGGTGGCGAAGAGACGGCCTTGGGCGTCGAAGGTGACGCTGGTGACGCGCTGGTGGAAGCTGATGTCGCTGGCGATGAGGGTGCCGTTGGTGGCGTCGACGATGCGCACGCCGCCGCCGTTGCCCATGGCGAGCGCGAAGCTGTGGCCGTCCGGCGCATAGGCGATGTCGTTGACCGGGCCGGGCAGGTCGGGGAGGCGCCCTTTGAGACGGCCGCTACCGACGTCGAAGAGATAGAGGGTGAAGGATTTGTCCCAGGTGTAGCCGGTGTTGCCGCCGACCAGCAGGGTCTTGCCATCGGGCGAAAGGGCGACGGCGTAGATCGCGCCCTCGTCGCCGGGGGCGATCGGGACGCGCAGGGTGGCCAGGGGGGCGCCGTTCTTGGCGGCCCAGACGCGGATGGTCTTGTCGTCCGAGACGGTGACGATAATGCGGCCGGCCTGGTCCTGGGCGAAGCGATTCACGACTTGGGTGTGGAAGTCGGCGTCGATTCGCAGGGCAGGGGCTTGCGGCGGCGCCGCGGCCTCGGCGGCTGGTGGGGCGGCGATCGGCGTCAGTTGCCGCGTCTGCTGCGCCAGCCCGGCGCTGGCGGCGACGGCCAGCAGCAGCCCGGCGCCGGCCAGCGATCGCGCCGCCCGGCTCATGACGCGAGGTCGAAGCCGGTCTGATTGCCCTGGGCGCGGGCGATCGAGCTCTGGAATTCGTCCCGCTTGGCGACATTGGTCGTGCTGGCCGACTGGACTTGGCTCACCGCGGGGCCGCCAGCGGAGGCGCGCCGGGTCGTGCGGCGGCTGGTGCGAGCAGGTGCGGAGTACCCCTCGTCTCCGCCGCTGGAGGAGGTCTGGACTTCGCGGCTGGCGTAGGAGAAGTCGTTGCTGCGCTGCTGGATGTGATCGCTGATCGAGCTGGCCAGGCGCACGTCGGAGCCGGAGCGGGCGCGGACGCCGGCCATGGCGTTGGCGGCCTGGTCGCGCGAGATCCGGCCGGCGCGGAAGTCGGCGCGGATCCGGGCGGCCTCGCCGTTGCGGCAGGCCACGAGGCGGTTGAAGGCGACCTGCGTCCTATCGATGGAGGCGTTCTCGCGCTGGATGTCGCCGTAGACGGCCGAGTACAGCTGCGCCTGGTCGGTGTATTGCCGCTGCCGCGCGTGCCAGTAGCCGCCCGCGGCGCCGAGCGCGCCGCCGGCCAAGGCGCCGATGAGGGCGCCACGGGCATTGCCGCCCGCCGCCAGCCCGACGAGGCCGCCGCCCACGGCGCCGATCGCAGCACCCGCGACGATGTCCTGGGCGAAGAAATCGCCGGTGGAGCGCAGCGCGGCGCGGTCGGCGCGGCATACGTCGCTCGCGTCGTCGCCGTCGGCCATGTTGGCGCAGCCGGGCAGGATCAGCGCGACGCAGAGCGCCAGCAACATGGGCAGGCGAACCAGGGAGTGCAGCGAGCGGGCGAGGCGGTCGGTCATGGTGGCGGGAACCTCGGTTTGGCTATTGGGGCGAGAAGGCGAGTTGGCGGCCGACCCTGAAATCGCCGACCGCTTCAGGGTCTTGCTTGTTGCCGGACACTTTTTCGGTGAGCAGCTCGGTCCGCTTGAACACGTCGATCAGCGTGCCGTCGGCCTTGGACCCCATCTCCTGGACGAGTGACATGGTGAACAGGCTGCCGCCGGACGCCTCGATCGCGTACTGGTCGCGGTGCGAGGCGGCGAGCAGCAGGCCGTTGGCCTTGATGCGGTTGCGGCCGCCGGCGGCGCGGGTGCGGGGCATGTCGGCATCAGTCGCCTGGACGGCTTCGGCCAGGTCCGTATCCGTCACGCCGGCCGGGAGCTGGAAGTATTTCTTGTGCGCCGCGAGGACATCGCCTTCGAGCCCGCGGGTGACGCCGGCGCTGTGGCAGGAGTCGATCACGGAGATGACGTTCTTGGTCTGCAGCCGGTTGATCAGGAAGGAGAAGCGCTGGCTGGCGATCAGGTTTTTGAAGTCGGGCTTGGGGGATTGGAAGTCGTAGGGCACGAGCGCTTCGTCCCACCCGTCCTCGGAATATTGCGACTTGAAGCGATAGCCGTGGCCGGAGAAGTAGATGAACACGAAATCCTGCGGCCGGGCGGCGTCGGAGAGCCAGTCCATGCCGGCGACGAAATCGGCGTTCTTGCCGTTCGCGAGAAAGCGGACGTGGTCCTTGGGGATGCTGAACAGCTTGACGACTTCGTTGGTGAAGACCTTGGCGTCCTGATTGGACTTGGTCAGCGGCTCGACGTTGGCGCCCATGGCCAGCACCCAGAATTTCGGCCCCTCGGCCTGCTGTTGCGGGCGCCGGGCGTGCGGCGAGACGTCATCGTCGCCGGTCTGCCCGGCCGGGGTGGCGGTGACGTTGCCGGAGACCTGCTGCTGCGGGACGACCGGCAGGACGCTGCCGCCCGCCGGCACGATGTCGTAGGTCACCTTGCTGGTGCCCCATTCGTTGCCGTTGGCGCCGCCGAGCCGTTGCAGGTCCTGCACGAGGCCCTGGGCGTCGGCGTAGTTGGTGCCGGTCGGCTGCAGGTCGGTGCGCGTGGTCCAGAGGAGGTAGAGGTCCTCGAAGCCCGCCGGGCCGTCGACGCGGAAGCGGAACGGGTCGCCCGAAGTGCCGGCGCAATATTTGTGGCCGCCCTCGATCTGCGCGGCGGGCCCGACCTTGGAGTATTGGTTGGGGAACACGCGGACGACTTGCCCGTCGGTCGAGATGTCCCACAGCGTGACGTAGCCGGGCTTGGAGGCCTGGAAGCAGATCGAGACGGTGCTGCCGATGCGCGGTTCCGCCTGATCGAGGGTCACCGCGAGTGCGACGGCGGCGCTGTCGTTCGACGGGATCGGCGTGATGCTTCTGGTGGCGAGTTGGGCGTAGGCCGTCGGACTGCCCAGCCCCAAAGCGATGAGCGGCACTGAAAGAGAGCGCAACCACTTGTCGTGCATCATGGGGCTCCGTCGCTCCGGAGCTAAAACGAACCACGAATCCCGGATGGCGACAAGCAACGTTCGGATATCATTCTTTGCCGTTTAGAACGGTCGCAGAAGGCGCTCGATGTAGTCGAGTTCGGGCTGCGGACGGGTCCGTTCGGCGCCGCGGCGGCGGAGTTCGTCCTGAATCTCGCGGGTGCGGGCCTGCTCCATTTCGTCGGGGACGCGGACGTCGCCGGCGTCGGCGCTGCCGGAGGTGCCGTCGTGCAGCGGCCGGCCGAGCGGGTCGCGGCGGGAGGCGGAGCGGCGGCCGGGCTGGCCTTTGTCGCCGGGCTGCTCGCCGGCGGTGGCGCGGTCGCCGTTCTGGTTGCCGGCAGAGGCATCGCCGTTCTGGCCGTCCTCGCCCTGCCCGCCTTCGCCCTGCCCGCCGTCTCCCTGGTCGCCTTCGCCCTGCTGCTGGCCGGAGCCGAATTGGCGGGCGATCTGCTGGCCCATCTGCTGGCCGCCCTTCTGCAGCGCCTCGATGGCCCGGCGTGCGGCTTCGCCGGCGGCGACGTCGCGGCCGTCGGCCAGCGCCTTGGCAGCGTCGCGCATGGCCTGGTCGGCCTGGCCGAGCGGTTCGGGGACCGCGCCGGTAAGGTCGCCGTAGCGCTGCATCAGCTCGCCCAGTGCGCGGCGCATGGCCTGTTGCGACTTGCCGTCCTGCCCGCGATCCTGACCCGGCTGCGCTGCATCCTGGTTGCGGGAGGGCTCCGGCGGCTGCGGAGTGCGTCGGGGCGACGGCGGAGCGGCGCGGTTCTCGCTGCGGTCGAGCAACTGGCCCTCGCGCTGGACCATGTCCTGCACCGCACTCATCTGCTCGCGCCCGCGCTGGCGCTGCTCCTGGCGGCGATGCTCGCGCGCTTCGGCGGTCTCCGGGCGGGCGTTCTTGAGTTGATCGAGCAGCTTCTCGAGCTCGGCCATCTCGCGTTTCGCGTCCGCGGTGCGGCCTTCGTCGAGCGCTTGCTGAAGCCGTTCGGCGCGGCGGTCGAGTTCGCGCGCGTTCATCTGCGGCTGAGTGGGGTCGAACGGCGTCTCGGCGCCCTCGCGGCGGGCCTGCTCGGCCAGCGCGTCGAGATGGCGCTGGATGGCCTCGCGCAGTTCTTGTACCTTCCGGTCGGTCTCTGCGCGATCGGCCGGGGTGTCGCGATTGGGGGCGGCCGCGTCGCGCAGGGCCTGACGAGCCTGTTCGAGGGCCTGGGCGGTGCGCTCGGTCTCGTTCTCCTCGAGCGAAAGCGCCATGGTCCACATGCGGTCCTGCGCTTCGGCCACGGTGCCGGGCTCTTGGCCGCGGTAAAGCAAAGCGGAGAGCGCGTGGAGATTGAGCAGGATACCGGTGGCGTTGCCGAACTGCTCGGGCTTTTCGGCCAGCTCGTCGAGGGTGGCGCGGGCGGGGCGGCGGTCCTCGGGGGCCAGGCTGAGCTGGCGGCGGATGGCGATCAGGGCGCGGGCGACCGGGTGATGAAAGCTGCGCTCGGGCAGGTTGAAGCTAGCGTCGGCGGTTTCGCCGGCCTGGCCCAAGGCGTCCTTCGCGACGACGCGGGCGGTGACGGACAGGCCGGCCCAGGGATGCGCGGTCAGGTCGGTCGTGATGATGCCGTGGGCCGATTTCGGGCTGCCGACCACGGCGCCGGGAACCATGAGGGGCGGCGCGTCGGGCCGGTCGCGCAGGCGCAGCTCGATCTGGACCTGGGTGACGCCGTAATCGTCGGCCGCTTGCCAGGCGAAGCGGCTCTGCTGGGTCGGGCGGCCTTCGGCGACCACCGGGCCAGGCTGATCGGTGAAGGCGGGGACCGGCGGCTGGTCGGGGATCAGGGTCAGCGCCCAAGTGGCGAGCGCCCCGCCGTGGCGAGTGACGGAGAGGCGGGTGCGGCCGTCGGCGCCCTTGCCGAGATCGGATTCCGCCTGCCAGCTGGCGGAATCGAGCGGCTGGAACGCTTGCGTGGCGGCGAGGTCTGGCGCGGCGGCGCCGACGGCCAGGTCGGGCGCGGCGCTGCCGCCGGTGACGCTGATGGCCGCGCGCGAGCCTGCGGGCACGCGGGCTTCCGGCGTCTCGGGGCGGAGCACGATCGGCGGCAGGCCGGTGTAGGCGGGCGGCGTGATCCAGGCTTGGACCAGCGTGCCCGGGCCGGCCGGCACGTCGGGCCAGGTGGGCGCGAGGGCGCGAACGAGGCGGGGCCAGGTGTCGGGTCCCGCGATCCCGACGGCGGCGACCAGGGCGACCAGCAGCCCGCCCCGCAGCGCCCGACCATCGAGCGCGGCCAGGCCCGGCCGCGGCAAGGCCACGCGCAGCCGCGCAACCTGCTTGGAGATCCGCGCCAGGTGTTCGCGCCAGAGCGCTTCCTGTTCCGGCGTGGCGGCGGCGGGCTGGTCGGCGAGGGTGGCCAACGGGCGGTGACGCAAGCCGCTGTCGCGTTCGAGCCGGCGGTCGGCGGCGCCGAGATCCGGCCGGGCCAGACGGCGCAGGCCACGCCAGAGGAGCAGCCCGGCGACGGCAACGGCGAGCCCGAACAGGATCGCCCGCGGCCAGGGCGGCAGCATCGCCGGCACGTCGAGCAGGCCGAGGCAGAGATAGGCCCCGAGCACGCCCAGCGCCGGCCAAATCGCGGGCCAAAGACGCTCGAACCACAGCGCGGCGAGCGCGAGCCGGCGCTTGCGCTGGAGCGAGGGCGGCGTCACCCGAGCCAAGCCGGGACGATCTCGCCGTCCCACATCGATTCCTGTGCCTGGCGAGCACGGATCACCGACCATCGCGCGTCGTCGACGAGGACCACGGCGGCGGCGGGGCGCGCGTTGTAGGACGAACTCATCACCGAACCATAAGCGCCGGCATCCAGGATCGCCACTCGCGAGTGCGAGCGCAGGTCGGGGAGCGAGCGGTCGCGGGCGAAGGTGTCGCCGCTCTCGCAGACGGGCCCGACGACGTCGCGGGGACGGCAGGGCGCGACCGCGTCGGCGGCGGCGACGGGGACGATACCGTGCCATGAGTCGTACATCGACGGGCGCACCAAGTCGTTCATGGCCGCGTCGAGCACGAGGAAGGCGCCGGCGTTCTTGGCCAGCACGACGGAGGCGAGCAGCAAGCCCGCGGGTCCGGCGAGCCAGCGGCCGGGCTCGATGGCGAGGTCGAGGTCGAGCCCGGCGAAAGCGTCGGCGATGCAGGCGGCGAACGCGTCAGGCGCAGGCACGGGCTCGTTGCGGTAGCCGATGCCGAGGCCGCCGCCGCAATCGACCGCGCGCACCGCGTGGCCTTGGCCGCGCAGGTGCCGCACGAGCTCGGCGGTGCGGCGGTAGGCGGCGCGGTAGGGCGCGAGCGAGAGGATTTGGCTGCCGATGTGCAGCGCGAGGCCGGCCGGGTCGATGCCGGGCAGGTTGGCGGCCCGCGCATACAGCCCGGCCGCGTCGGCGTAGTTGATGCCGAACTTGTTGCCGGCCTTGCCGGTCGTGATCTTTGCGTGCGTGCCGGCATCCACGTCGGGGTTGATGCGCAGCGCCACGCGGGCGACGCGGCCCATGGCGGCGGCGATGGCGGAGAGCATGTCGAGTTCTTCGGCGCTCTCGACGTTGAGCTGGCCGACGCCGGTCTCGAGCGCGAGGCGCATCTCCCAATCCTGCTTGCCGACGCCGGAGAAGACGATGAGCGAGGGCTCGATACCGGCGAGGAGGGCGCGGCGGAGTTCGCCGCCGCTGACGACGTCGGCGCCCACGCCCGCGCCGGCCATGAGGCGCAGGATCGCGAGATGGTCGTTGGCCTTGACCGCGTAGTGGATGCGCGCGGGCAGCGGGGCGAGGGCGGATTGCAGGCGGGCGAGCCGGTCGCGCAGGCACCCGGCGGACACGACCCAGGTTGGGGTGCCGACCGCGTCGGCAATGGCGTTGAGCGGGACGTCTTCCACCAGCAGCCCGTCCATGGCGTGCATCGAGAGGTGCGGCCGGGCTGCGATCAGCTCGGCGGTGGTGGGGTCCTGGTCGGTGGGGAGGAGGGCTGCGGACATGATCTCAACGGGACGGATAGCTGCGCGGATAGATGATCTCGTTGGCTGGGCCGGGGGCGGCCGGGCCGCCCTTCTTGCCGCAGGACGCGAGCAGCGTGAGGGCAAGCAGCGCGACGGCGATCCTCATGCCAGCGCCTCCTGCCAGCGCTTGGCCTGGGCGGCGACGTTGGTGGGCGCCGTGCCGCCATAGGAGGTGCGGCTGCGCACCGAGGCGTCGACGGTCAGCACGCCGAAGATATCGGCGGTGATCGCCGGTTCCTCCTGCTGCATCTCGTCGAGGCTGAGGCCAGCGAGGTCAACGCCGCGGGCCTCGGCGCGGGCGACGAGGCGGCCGGTGACGTGATGGGCGGTGCGGAACGGGAGTTGCAACACGCGGACGAGCCAGTCGGCCAGGTCGGTCGCGGTGGCGAAGCCGGAGCCGGCCAGGTCGCGCATGCGCTCGAGATTGGGCGTCAGGTCGCGCGCCATGCCGCCGATCGCGGCGAGCGAGAGAGAGAGCGCGTCGGCGGCGTCGAACACCGGCTCCTTATCTTCTTGCGTGTCCTTGGCGTAGGCGAGCGGCAGGCCCTTCATGACGGTCAGTAGCGCGACCAAGGCGCCGGTGACGCGGCCGGTCTTGGCGCGGGCGAGTTCGGCGGCGTCGGGGTTGCGCTTCTGCGGCATGATCGAGCTGCCGGTGGTGAAGGCGTCGGAGAGGCGGATGAAGCCATAGGGGGCGCTGCACCAGAGTACGATCTCTTCGGCCAAGCGCGAGAGATGCATCGCGCAGATGGCGCAGGCGGCGAGGAAGTCGAGCGCGAAATCGCGGTCGCTCACGGCGTCGAGCGAGTTGGCGGTGGGGCGGTCGAAGCCGAGCGCCTCGGCGGTCATATCGCGATCGAGCGGGAAGGAGGTGCCGGCGAGTGCGGCCGAGCCGAGCGGGCACTCGTTCATGCGGGCGCGGGCGTCGGCCAGGCGCGAGCGGTCGCGGGCCAGCATCTCGACATAGGCGAGCAGATGGTGGCCGAAGGTGACGGGCTGGGCGGTCTGCAGGTGGGTGAAGCCGGGCATCGGGTCGGCGGCGTATTGGGCGGCGCGGTCGGCCAGGGCTGCCATGACGTCGGCGATCTGGGCGTCGAGCCCGTCGATGGCGTCGCGGACCCAGAGGCGGAAGTCGGTGGCGATTTGGTCGTTGCGGCTGCGGCCGGTGTGCAGGCGCTTGCCGGCCTCGCCGATGCGTTCGGTCAGGCGCGCCTCGATGTTCATATGGATGTCTTCGAGGTCCTGGACGAAGGGGAAGCGGCCGGCCTCGATCTCGGCGGCGATTCCGTCGAGCCCGGCGGCGATGGCGTCCGCGTCCGAACTGTCGATCACGCCGACGCGGGCGAGCATCGCGGCGTGGGCGCGGCTGCCCCGGATGTCCTGGCGCCACAGCTTGCGGTCGAAGCCGATCGAGGCATTTATGTCTTGCATGACGACCGACGGGCCCTGCGCGAACCGCCCGCCCCATTGGGCATTCGCGCCGGCGTTGCGCAAGTCGTCGGGGCTGGAGGGCACGCTATGATCCTTTCGACACGCCGGGTCCTGCTCACGGCGGCTTCGACCCTACCGATCGTGTTGTGCGGGCGCAAACCGATGGCGGCGCCGGGTTCGCTGGTGCCGCGGGTGGACGAACTCAAGCCGGAGGGCACGGAGGTGCCGGCGATCGAGTTCGGGACGGTCGATGGGCAGACCAGGACGCTGAAGGACTATCTAGGCTCGGGCCTGGTGCTGAATTTCTGGGCGACGTGGTGCGTGCCGTGCGTGGCCGAGATGCCGGCGCTGGCCAAGCTCGCCGGCCTGGTCCGCGACGCCAACGTGCGGGTGCTGCCGCTCTCGTCGGATCGGGGTGGGGTGGCGGCGGTCGAGAAGTATTTTACCGAGAAGGAGATCGTCGGGCTGCCGGTGTTGCTCGACCCGCGCGGGGCGGCGGCGCGGGCGTTCGGGGCGCGGGGCATTCCGACGACGGTGTTGATCGACGCGAAGGGCCGCGAGCGCGGGCGGCTCGAGGGAGCGGCGGATTGGGCGAGCCCCGAGGCCGTCGCGGCGGTCAAGGCGCTCGCGCTGTAGCGGGAGCGGGAAAAACGGGCGAGCGCACGGCTGCCCGAACCGGGCGTGCGACGACCATGAACAAGGCCGCCACGACGAACGGCGCCATCGGAATCCCCGCCTGCATCGCCAGCGGACGGGCGAGCAGGGGCAGCAGGTAGGCCGCACAGAGAACGCAGCGCTCTTGCCGGGTGGTCTCGCGCCGGGACGCGACGATGGCCAGCGGGATTGCCAGGATGGTCAGGTCGTAATCGAGCAGGAATGGCGTCGCGAGACAGGCGCCGGCTGAGATCGCGGCGATCTCGGCGGCGCCGTCGCGTTTTCGCCGGCAGAAGGTGACCACGCTGGCCAGTGCCGCGAGGCTACATGCGCCCTGTATCGTGGCCGCGGCCGCGATCGGCGCGTCCAACAGGCGCAAGGCGGCGAATGGGCTGACCATCTTGCCGAAGCCGACCCATCCGTCCGCTATCGCGCGCTCGGCCAAAGCCGTGTCGCGCAAGAACCCGAGCCAGGCGCCACCGCCAAGGATCGCCCACGATCCGAGGCACAACGCCGCGCCGCCCAAAAGGGTGACGGTCAGCGCCCGCCAGCGGCACGAGGCGAGCAGCGCGGGCAGCACAAGTAGCGCGAGTTGCGGCTTGCAGCATAGCAAGCCCAAGCAGACGCCGGCCCAGCCCGGCCGCCGATCCAACCATCGGGCGGCCGCGGCCAGCAGAGCGGCGAACAGCGCGCCATTCTGGCCATGCTCCGCGTTGAGCGTCAGTGCAGGGAAGGCGAGGATCAGGAGGAGCGAGGGCACGCCGGGGCCGAGCAAGGCCCGGATCGCGGCGTAGAACAGGCTCGTGGTGAGCCATAGCCAGGCGGCGAGGGCGACAGGGTAAGGCAGTAGGCCGAACGGCAGGCAAATCAGCAGAAACGGCGGTGGATAGAAGAACGCGTAATAATCCGGCGCGAAGCCGAGTTCGGTGCCGAACCAGGCGTGTTGCGCGGCGCCGTGCAGCGTCGGGTTCCAGGCCGCGTCCGCCATGCCGGCCAAAGCCAGCCGCGCCGCCGTCCAGAAGCTGACGAAATCCGCGCCGAGGGGGCGCCCCCACGGATCCGGCCCGACGCCGGCCCTGGTGGCGATGAGCAGGGCCGCGAACGACAGCGCCGAAACGGCCGCCAGAATACGCAACCACGCGGTCGCGCGGCCTGCCGCGATCCATGAGGCGGCAGTGGCCTGGGTCGTTTCCATCGCGCCCATCTTGCGACGAAATGTTTACAACAAGCTTAACGCGGCGGTTCCGATCCATCGCCGGGCGGGCCTTGCAGTCGGGGCGGCGGGTGACGATCTGCTGGCGCGAAGGAGATCATCCCATGACCGCCACGACCTTCTCATACTCCTCGACCATCGACCATGCTGCCCGCCTTGCGCGGCTGCGCAAGTTCGCCTGGCTGCTGGACGGGCAGTTCGGCCTGCCGGGCACGAAATTTCGCTTCGGCGTGAACAGCCTGATCGGCCTCGTTCCGGTCTCCGGCGACGTGTTGCTCGGGATGATCTCGCTCTATCTCGTGTGGGAAGCCAAGCGGATGGGGGCGCCCAACGCGTTGCTCAGCAAGATGCTGGGCAACATCGCGATCGAGGTGGTCGGCGGCGCGGTTCCGATCGTCGGCGATCTGTTCGACATGGCGTTCAAGGCGAACCTGCGCAATCTCGACCTGCTCGAGGGCTGGATCCGCCGCGGGCGCTAAGCTGCACCGGGAGGGAAATGAGATCGCTACCCGCAGTTGAGACTTGCTGTAGGGTAGCTTCTCGTTCTCACCGCCGCCCCCGGGCCGCGGTCGCGCCGCACGGGAGACTGGATCCATGAGTTCGTTCGAGAGCCTCGAACAGCATGAGCACGCCTCGCATATCGCCCATGGCGGGCATGGCGAGGGGAGCGGCGACGAGCATGTGAGCGCGGCGCGGGCGGCGCAATGGACGGCGTTGCTCGTCGCGTGTCTCGCGGCCGGGCTGGCGATCTGCGAGCAGGGCGCCAAGCATGCCGAGATCCGCGTCCAGCAGGAGGCGATCGTGGCGGCTGACACGTGGTCGCAATACCAGGCCAAATCCACCCGCGGGACGATCGCCAAGGACATCGCCGCCATCGTCGGCGTCCTCAACGTCGGCACCGACCCGGCGGCCATCGCCCGCCGCGACGCGCTGCAGGCGCAACTCAAGGCCGAGCAGGATAGCTTCGAGCACGATCCCAAGGACGGCAAGGAAGCCATCGCCCGGCGGGCCAAGGGGTTCGAGCACGAGCGCGAGCACTCGTTCGAACAAACCCACGCTTATCACAACGGCTCGGCTTCGTATGAACTCGGCATCGTGCTGGCGACCGCCTCGGCGATCATGCGCAACAAGCCGCTGCTCTATGTCGCGTTCGCGCTCGGAATCTCCGGCATCGTGTTCTCGTTGCTGGGCTATTTTGCTCCGGAAATCGGCGCCATCTAAGCGGCGAGCTTCAGCGCCGCCTCGAGCGTTTCGACGATCCGGTCGATGTGCGGCCGCTCGACAATCAGCGGCGGCGAGAGCGCGATGATGTCGCCGGTGGTGCGGATCAGCAGGCCGTCGTCGAAGCAGCGCTGGAACACGGCCATGGCCCGTTCGGTCGGCTTGCCCGGCCGCGGCTCGAGCTCGATGCCGGCCACGATCCCGCACTGGCGCACGTCGATCACGCCCGGGGCGCCGCGCAGGCTGTACACCGCGTCCTGCCAATAGGGCTCGATCGCGCGGGCGCGGCCGGGCAGGTCGTCGGCGCGCTGGAGGTCCATCGCGGCGATCGCGGCGGCGGCGGCCAGCGGGTGGCCGCTGTAGGTGTAGCCGTGGAACAGCTCGATGCCGGCCGGGCTGGCGTCGACGATAGTGTCGAAGATGGTGCCGGTGGCCGCGACCGCGCCCATCGGGACGGCGGCGTTGGTCAGGCCTTTGGCCATCGTCATCAGGTCCGGCACGACGCCGAAGCGTTCGGCGCCGAAATTGGCGCCCATGCGGCCGAATCCGGTGATCACCTCGTCGAAGATCAGCAGGATGTCGTGCTTGGTGCAGAGCGCCCGCAGCCGCTCGAGGTAGCCCACCGGCGGCACCAGGACGCCGGTGCTGCCGGCGAGCGGCTCGACCATCACGGCCGCGATGGTGTCGCCATGCAGTGCGACCAGACCCTCGAGCGCGTCGGCCAGGTGCGCGCCCCATTCCGGCTGACCCCTCGCGAACGCGTTGTGGGCGGGCGCGTGCGTGTGCGGCAGGTGGTCGACGTAGGGCAGCAGGGCACCGAATTGCTTGCGGTTGGGGCCGATGCCGCCCACCGACATGCCGCCGAAGCCGACGCCGTGATAGCCGCGCTCGCGCCCGACGAGGCGGACCCGCTGCGCCTGGCCCCGCGCGCGCTGGTAGGCCAAGGCGATCTTCAGCGCCGTGTCTGCGCTTTCGGAGCCTGAATTGGTCCAGAACACGCGCTCGAGCGGTGCGGGCAGCATCTCTGCCAGCCGGGCGGCGGCCTGGAACGCGAGCGGGTGCCCCATCTGGAAGGTCGGCGCGAAATCCATCACCGCCGCCTGCTTCTGGATCGCCTCGGTGATCTCGCGCCGCCCATGCCCGGCGTTGACGCACCACAGCCCGGCCGTGCCGTCGAGGATCTCGCGGTTCTCGGGCGTGTAGTAGTGCATGCCCTCGGCGCGGGCGAGCAGCCGCGGCGCCTGCTTGAAGGCCTTGTTGGCGGTGAACGGCATCCAATAGGCGTCGAGGTTGTTGGGGCGGGAGATGTCGTCCATGGACCCATTTTCGCGCTTTGGCGACCCGGCTGCAAGCGTGCGATGGTCCGCCGGACTGATGGAGCGACTCGGAATGGATGGAACCCTCTTGCTCGGAACGCGACGTTACTCGTCGTGGTCGCTGCGCGGCTGGCTCGCGGTTCGGCTGGCCGGGCTCGAGGTCGCCGAGGAGGTGATCCGGCTGACCGGCGGCGGGGAGGATAGCGAGGTCGCGCGGCGGACCCCGGCCGGCCTGGTGCCCTATCTCGAGCATCGCGGCCACGCCATCTGGGAGACGATCGCGATCATCGAATACTGCGCCGAGATCGCGCCCGCGCTGTGGCCCGCGAGCCTGGACGCGCGCACCCATGCCCGCGTGATCAGCGCCGAGATGCATGCCGGCTTCCGCGCGCTGCGCCAGGCGATGCCGATGGTGCTCGGCCGCGACGGGAGCGGGCGTGGCCAGACGGCCGACGCGCTGGCCGATATCGCGCGGATCGAGGCGGTGTGGCGGCAGACGCGCGCGCGCTTCGGCGCCGGCGGGCCGTATCTGTTCGGCGCCGAGTTCAACGCCGCCGACGCGATGTATGCGCCCGTCGTCGCGCGGCTGCTGATCTATCGGCCGCCGCTCGGCCCCGACACGGCCGCCTATTGCGAGGCGGTGCGCGCGCACATGCTGGTCGCCGAATGGTACGACCTTGCCGCCCAGGAGCCGATCGCGTGGCGGCGCGACGCCTACGAGAACTCGCCATAGTCAAGGCCGCCGCCGTGCCGAGCGCGGAGACAGCCATCATCCTGCCGCCGAACGAGGGGTTCGGGCCGGCCGGCGTCGGCGCGATCGGGCTGCTCGCGCATCGGCTCGCGCGGGCGGGCGCGGGCGGGATCGTGCTCGGCCGGGCGAGCCCGACCACGCCGTTCGACGACGTGCCGTTCCGCGCCGTCGAACTCGGCTTCGGACTGTCGACCGCGAGCCGTTACGCAAGCGGCCTGAGACGGGCGCTGGCCGAAATCAAGCCGCGGCTGATCGAGGTGCACAACCGGCCCGAGATCGCCTTGCGGCTGGCTGGGCGCGGCGTCCCGGTGAGCCTGATCCTCAACAACGATCCGGTCTCGATGCGGGACTCCCGGTCGGTGCGGCAGCGCCAGCATATGCTGCGCGTGCTGGCGCTGGTGGCGACGTCGTCGCATTGGCTGCGCGGGCGCCTGCTCGACGGCCTGGGCGAAGGTCTGGGCGAAGGTCTGGGCGAAGGTCTGGGCGCCCCGGCGCTGGACCCGATCGTCTTGCCCAACTGCATCGACGTGCCGCCGCGGCCGACCGGGCCGCGCGAGCCGCTGATCCTGTTCGCCGGCCGGGTCGTGCGCGACAAGGGGGCGGACAGCTTCGTCGCCGCCTGCGCCGAAGCGTTGCCGCAGCTGCCGGGCTGGCGGGCCGAGATGATCGGCGCCGCCCGGTTCCGCCCCAACAGCGAGGATACCGACTTCATCCGCGCGCTGCGCCCGCTCGCCGAGACCGCCGGGGTCGTCATGCGCGGGCACCTGCCCAACGACGAGGTGCTGGCCGCGATGCAGCGGGCCGCGATCATGGTGGTGCCGAGCCGGTGGGACGAGCCATTCGGCCTCGTCGCCCTCGAGGCGATGGCGTGCGGCGCCGCGCTGGTCTGCTCACCGCGCGGCGGGTTGCCGGAAGTGGCGGGCGAAACCGCGCTCTACGCCGATCCGGAGCACCCGGAGGCGATTGCGGGCGCGATCCTCGAGTTGGCCCGCGACGTCGGGTTGCGGGCCTCGCGCGCGGCGGCGGCCCGGCTGCGCTCGGAGGGTTTCGGCGCGCCGGCCGCGGCCGCCCGGCTGTGCGCGCTGCGGCGAGACGTGTTGGCGCGACAGGGGGGGTGATGATCCGGATTCTGGACCGGGCCGGGGTCGGCCTAACGGTATTGCTGCCGTTCGTCCTGCTGCATGGGCGCGGGGTGGCGAGCGTCGTCGTCGGGCTGATCGCGGCGATGTTCCTCGTGCGCAGCGCGTTGCTACGGGATTGGCGCTGGGTGCGGACTTGGTGGGTCGTCGCGGCGCTGATCTGGTGGGGCTGGCTCGTCCTGTGCAGCGTGCGCTCGGGGACCGCGGGGGAGGCGCTGCTGGTGGTCCGTTTCCTGCTGCTGACCGCCGCACTCGAGGGCTGGCTGCTGCGCGACGTGGCGATGCGGACGTGGCTCGGACGGCTGCTGCGCTGGTCGGCGTTCTACATCGCGGCGCAGAGCCTGCTGCAATTCGCCGTCGGCACGAACCTGTTCGGCATGCCGCGCAGCCCCGACGGTGAGCTGACCGGGCCGTATGACAAACCGCGCGCCGGGCCGCCGCTGGCGCAACTGCTCTATCCGGCGATGCTGCCGCTCGCCGCGACCAGGCTGCGCGCGCTGCTGGTGCTCTCGGGCGGCATCGCGGTGATGGTGCTGATCGGCCAGCGCATGCCGCTGTTGCTGAGCTTCCTCGGCCTGTTGGTGACCGCGCTGATGCTGCCGCGCCTGCGTGGCCCGGTGCTGGCGACGGCCCTGGCGGCCGGGCTCCTGCTCGCCGCGCTGCCGGTCATCTCGCCCCCGGCGGCGCAGCGCATCGAGACCAAGTTCGCCCGCCAGATGCGCGACTGGCCGCAAAGCCCCTACGGCAAGATCGCCGCCCGGGCGGTCGCGATGGTGCGGGCGCACCCGCTCGCCGGCACCGGGTTCGACGGCTTCCGATATCATTGCGAGGAGCCCGCCTATTTCCAAGGCTGGCACGGCGACGGCGGCGGAGGTGCTGCGATCTGCGTGCAGCACCCGCATAACTACTATCTCCAGGCCGCGGTCGAGGGCGGCTTGCCGGGCCTGGCTGCGTTCGTGGCGCTGGCGCTGTGCTGGCTGCGGGCGATCTCGCGCGGCCTGGGCCGGGCGCCGGAGCGGCTGCGCGTCGGCTTGTTCGTGGCCGCCGTCATCCAACTCTGGCCGATCGCGAGCAGCACCGATTGGGTCTCGATGCCGCTCGCCGGGTGGTTCTCGTTGCAGCTCGGCTTGGCCCTGGCGCTCGCGAGACCCTATATGCCGGGCCGACAGATCTCATTCGAGGCGTGACACCCCATGTCTGACAAAGCGTCCGACCAAACGACAAACCCGGGGCTCATCCCCGTCACCGTGCTGACCGGCTATCTCGGAGCCGGCAAGACGACGCTGCTCAACCGCATCCTGTCGGAGAACCACGGCAAGAAATATGCCGTCGTGATCAACGAGTTCGGCGAACTAGGCGTCGACAACGACCTCGTCGTGGATGCGGACGAGGAGGTGTTCGAGATGAACAACGGCTGCATCTGCTGCACCGTACGGGGGGATCTCATACGCATTGTGGGCGGCTTGATGAAGCGGCGCGGCAAGTTCGACGGCATCATCATCGAGACCACGGGCCTGGCCAACCCGGCGCCGGTCGCCCAGACCTTCTTCGTCGACGAAGGCGTCCGCGCCAAGACCAGGCTCGACGCCATCGTGACCGTCGTCGACGCCAAGAACCTGCCCGCGCGCCTGGCCGACAGCGCCGAGGCGGAGGACCAGATCGCGTTCGCCGACGTCATCGTGCTGAACAAGACCGATCTCGTGACCGAGGCGGAACTCGAGGACGTCGAGGCCCGGATCCGCAAGATCAACCGGTTCGCCAAGATCCACCGCACCAGCCGGGCCGCGATCGCGATCGCCGACGTGCTCGACCAGGGCGCCTTCGACCTCGCCCGCGTGCTCGAGCGCGAGCCGGACTTCCTCGACGATACCGAGCACAGCCATAACGACGACATCGCGAGCATGAGCTTCGAGGTGAGCCGGTCGATCGATCCGGAGAAGTTCAATGCGTGGATCGGGACGCTGCTGGCCGATAAGGGGCAGGACCTGCTGCGCACCAAGGGCGTGCTGGGCTATCCGAACGAGGACCGCCGCTTCGCCTTCCAGGCCGTGCACATGATCGCCGACGGCGACTACATCGGCCCGTGGCCCGAGGGCGCCGAGCGCCGCAGCAAGCTGGTGTTCATCGGCCGCAACCTCAATCGCCCGCAACTGCGCCGCGGCTTCGAGTCCTGCCAGGTGCCAGAGTGATCGTCCTTCTCTCTCTCCCCCGGGAGAGGGAGTCTTGAGCGGGCTGGTGGATCCGGATGCGCTTTTGCGGGAGCGGGGGGCGACGCGGGAGCTTGAGGCCTTCGTCGTCGGCGTTGCGTTTTCCGGGGCGGACGCCGCATTCGCGCTGGGGGACGGCAGCGTCCACATTGCGCCGGCCGTGGGCGGCTGGAGCCGGGTCGAGGCGCATGACGGGGCCGTTCTATCATTGGCCGCCGAGGGCTCCGGCTGGCTCACTGGCGGCGACGACGGCGCGCTCCGTCTCGTCTCGCGCGACGGCAAGGCGAGCGACGTTGCCCGGTTCGGCTCCAAATGGGTCGAGCACGTCGCCACCTTCGCCGACGCCAAGACGCAGCTCCGCGCCTGCGCCGTCGGCAAGACCGTTCACGTGTTCAAGGGCGCGGAGAAGCTGAAGAGCCTCGATCATCCGTCGAGCGTTACCGGCCTCGTGTTCGACGCGAAGGGCAAGCGGGTGGCCGCCTCGCACTATACCGGCGCCTCGTTGTGGTTCATCGCGGCCAAGACCGACACGCCGCGCCGCCTCGAGTGGAAGGGCAGCCACACCGGGATCGCGATCCATCCGTCGGGCGACGCCGTCGTCACCGCGATGCAGGAGAACGCGCTGCACGGGTGGCGGCTGGACGATATGCAGCACATGCGCATGAGCGGCTACCCGGCCAAGACCGAGAGCCTGTCGTTCAGCCGCAACGGCCGCTGGCTCGCCTCTTCGGGCGCCGACACGGTGGTGCTGTGGCCTTTCACCGGCGGCGGGCCGATGGGCAAGGCGCCGACCGAGATGGCCGGGGGCGACGGCGTATTGTGCACGCGGGTCGCGTTCCAGGGGCAGCAGGATCTGCTGGCCGCCGGGTTCGCGGACGGGCTGGTGGTGATCGTGGACGTCGCGAGCGAGCGGATCTTGCCGGTCGCGCCGCCGGGTCATGGCGCGGTCAGCGCGCTGGCGTGGTCTGCCGATGGCGGCCGGCTCGCGTTCGGAACCGAGACCGGTTTCGTGGCTTTGTTCGATCTCACCAAACGCTGACAGGAGCTTCCATGGAACGCATTACCGTTCACGGCATGAGCATGCCCAAGCTAGGTCTCGGGACCTTCCGCCTGACCGGCTCCGCGTGCGCCGAGGCGGTACAGAGCGCGCTCGGGATCGGCTATCGTCACATCGATACGGCCGAGATGTATGGCAACGAGGACGGCGTCGGCGAGGGAATGGCCCATGGCGGCGTCTCGCGCCGCGATATCCATCTCACGACGAAGGTCTGGTGGGACCACCTGGCCGATGACGGTATCGCGCGGGCGGCCGAGGCGAGCCTGAAGAAGCTGCGCACCGACTATGTCGACCTGTACCTTATACACTGGCCCGCTGCCGGGATGGACCTCAAGGACGCGGTGACCAAGCTGGGCCAAATCCAGCATCGTGGTCTCGCGCGCCACGTCGGCGTCTGCAATTTCCCCTCGGCGCTGTTCCGACAGGCGGTGGCGGCGGCCGACGTGCCGATCGTGTGCAACCAGTTCGAATACTCGGTGCTGCTTGGGCAGAAGATGTTGGTCGAGGCGACGCGTGGCGAGGGGGCGGCGGTGATCGCCTATTCGCCGCTGGCGCAGGGGCGGCTGGCCGAGCAAGACTCGCTGAAATCGATCGCGCGCAAGCACGGCGCGACGCCGGCGCAGGTGGCGCTGAAGTGGCTGCTCGACCAGGACGACGTGGCCGCGATCCCGAAGGCGGGGCGGCGGGAAACGCAGCAGGCGAACCTCGATTCGATGAACGTGACGCTGGACGACCTGGATCGGGCCGAGATCGCCAGGCTGCCCAAGGACCAGCGGTTCGTGCAGCCCGGATTCGCGCCGCAGTGGGACATGGTTGGCTAGGACTGTGAGCGTCGCGGCTCCGGTCCGCTTGGCCGGGCCTCGATGGCGGGTGCGGGGCAGCGTGGCCGGATTGTTCCTGGCCAACGGGGCGGGTTTCGGGGCGTGGGCGGCGAGCGTCGCGGCGGTCAAGGAGCGGCTGGGCGCATCGGACGGGCAGTTGGGGGCGGCGCTGCTGTGCGTCGCGTTCGGGGCGATGGTGGCGATGCCGGTCGTGGGGTGGTTGGGCGCGCGTCGGGTGCCTCGGGTGTTGACGCTGACCGGCGTGTTCCTTGCGGCGGTGCTGCCGATGCCGGGCTTGGTCGGCAGCGTGCCGTTGCTGGCCGGGGCGTTGCTGGTCCTGGGCGCCGCGGCGGGCTCGATGGATGTCAGCATGAATGCGCGGGCGAGCCGCGTCGAGCAGGGATGGGGGGCGGCGATCATGTCGTCGTTCCACGCCGCATTCTCGCTCGGGGGCCTGATCGGCACCGGCGTCGTGGCCGCGGCGCAGTGGGCGGGCTGGGGGATCGAGGGCGGATTGCTGGCGACGAGCGCGATGCTGGTCGTGGCCGTGGCGGTGCATTGGGCCGGCGACGCGCAGCCGGAATTGGCCGCGGCCGGTAGCCTGATCGCCTGGCCGAACCGGGCGGTGGCGGGGATCGGCATGCTGTGTGCGCTGGCGTTTCTGTGCGAGGGCGCGGTGGCGGACTGGTCGGGCGTGTTCCTGCGCACCGTGGCCGGGTTCGCCGCCCCGGCGTCGGCGGCCGGCTTTGCCGGGTTTTCGGCGGCGATGGTGATCGCGCGTCTGTTGGGCGACATAGCCGTCCGTCGGCTCGGCCCGGTGCCGATGCTCCGGCTCGGCGCGCTCGTGGCCGGCGCCGGCGTCGCCCTGGCGATCGCGGCGCCGTCTGCCGGGCCGGCGGGGTTCTTTCTCGTCGGGTTGGGCGGGGCCAATGCCGCGCCGATCCTGTTCTCGGCCGCCGGCCGCACCGGTCCGACGGCGCTCGCCGCCGTGGCCACGCTCGGCTACGGCGGCATGTTGCTTGGACCACCGATGATCGGCGGCCTGGCCGAGCTGGCGGGCCTGCGGCTGGCCATGGGCGTGCTTGCCGCCGCAATGGCCGCAATCGCGCTCGGCGCCCGTTTCGGAGAGCGATGAATTCGGGTTAGGCTTCCTCAAAATCCGGGAGGTACTTCATGGCCGTCTGCGCCCGCATCCTGCTCACCGCCACCCTTGCAGCCACCCTTGCAGCCACCCTTGCAGTTGGTGCGTCGCAGGCCGCCGAAGCCCCGCAACAAGGCGACTATATCGCCCACGACTTCCGCTTCCACGACGGCCGGGTCATCAACGAGTTGCGGCTGCATTACACCACGCTCGGCGCCAAGACCGGCGAGCCCGTGCTGGTCCTGCACGGCACGGCCGGCACCGGCGCCGGCATGCTCGGGCCCGACTTCGGCGGCCAGTTGTTCGGCCCCGGTCAGCCGCTCGACGCCGCGAAATACTACATCGTGCTGCCCGATTCGATCGGCGTCGGTGGATCGGCCAAGCCATCGGACGGCATGCGGGCCGAGTTTCCGGCGTATGACTACGACGACATGGTCGCCGCCCAGTATCGGCTCGTCACCGAAGGGCTCGGCATCCGCCACCTGCGCCTGATCATCGGCAACTCGATGGGCGGTATGCAGACCTGACTGTGGGGCGAGCAGCACCCCGACGCGATGGACGCGCTGGCGCCGATGGCCTCGCAGCCCACCGAGATGTCGAGCCGCAACTGGATGATGCGCCGGATGATCGTCGATGCGGTGCGCAAGGATCCCGAGTGGCAGGGCGGCAACTACACCAAGCAACCGGCGCTGCTGCGCTACGTCAACGTGTGGTTCGGCATCGCGACGAGCGGCGGCTCGATCGCCTACGCCAACCAGGCGCCCACGCGCGCGGCGGCCGACCAGCTGCTCGACAGCCGCCTCGCCGCCCCATTCACCCTCGACGCGAACGACTTCCTCTATCAATGGGACGCCTCGCGCGACTACGACGCAGCCCCCAACCTCGAGCGGATCACGGCGCGCGTGCTGGTCATCAACTCGGCCGACGATGAGCGCAATCCGCCCGAAACGGGGCTACTCGATGCGGCGCTGAAGCGAGTGGCGCACGCGGAGTACCTGTTGATCCCGGCCAGCAGCCAGACGCGCGGCCACGGGACGACCGCGATGGCCAAGTTCTACGCCGAACCGCTGCGGCGCTTCCTCGACACGGCTCCGGCTACGCGCCCCACGAACTGATCCCAAGGCTCGCTGATCGCGACCCTTGGGATCAGAGTCTTTGTTTCGCGCGCCGCCGCCCGCCGACGCGTTGGTCTAACCCGGCAGCGTCACCCCGATCATGTCGCCCGGTCGCACGAGTGCGGCCAGCCGCGCTTCGTCCCAGCCCTCGGTAGCGTCGGGACGGCGCGGCAGGACCATCCAGCGGTAGTCGGCGGTGCTGTCGACGACGCGGATGGAGACGCCCGCCGGCAGCGTGGTGCCGAACTCGGCGATCACGCCGGCCGGATCGCGGATGGCACGGGCGCGGTAGCCGACCGACTTGAACCAGGACGGCGGGTAGCCGAGCACGGCGCGCGGATAGCAGCTGCACAGCGTGCAGACGACGAGATGGTGCACCGCCTCGGTATTCTCGAGCACGCCGAGCGGCGGCAGGCCGCGCATCGGGATGCCGACGCTTTCGGCCGCCTTGGCGCCGTCTTCCAGCATCAGGGCGCGGAACGCCGGGTCGGTCCAGGCCTTGGCCACCATGCGCGCGCCCTGCGCCGGGCTCGCCCGGTCGGTGCGCTCGATGGCCGCCTCGATCTCGTCCGGCCCGGCGATGCCCTTGGCCTCGAGCAGCGCCCGCACCGCCGCGAGCAAGCGCCCGCCCTCCGCCTCGACCACGCTCATCACACCGCCTCCAGCCAATGGTCGAAGATCTCGATCACGATCTCGCTCCCGCCCGCATCCGGCCAGATCGTGCGCGGATCGAACGCGACGTGATACAGCGGCCGCACCGGCGCCGGCAGCGCGAAGGCGAGGTCCTCCGGATTACGGAAATCGCCCAGATGCCGCACCACCGTCCCGACCCGGCCGCGCACGTAATGCGGCGTCCGCACATGGCACGGCCCCCGCGTCTCCGGCCAATCGTCGCGCACCCGCACCGCCTGGCCCGGTGTCAGCATCGCTCGAGCGCGTCCCGCAGCTCCGCCTCGGTGATGACGCCGCGCCGGATCAGGTTGTCGGCGATCGAGCGGATCCATTTCTCGTAGTAGCTCAGGCGCAGATATTCCGGCTCCGGGATCGCCTCGATGCCGCGCCGCAACTCGTCGACGCTCATCACGCCCTTGGCGCCCAGGATCTGCCGCACCGCATCGACCGTCTTGTCGAACGCGGTCAGCGCGTGCGGCCCGGTGTCGATCGCCTCGCACATCAGGCGCGAGACGCCGCCCATGTCGTGATGCGCGCGTGCCGTGGTCTCGCTGTTCACTGGATCACCTCGCCGGGCAGCACGCCCCAGATCTCGTTGCGCTTGAGGAAGCCACGATAGTCGCCGACGACGACCTGGCACCAGTCCGACTTCGCCTCGCAGCTGCGCAGCCGCAAAATCACCCCCGCCTCGAGCTTGGCGACCGGCCCGGCCGTCTCGCCCGCCGCCTGCCGCAGGACGCGCTCGCTGCCGACGACGATCGCGGTGCGGCGGCCGGACAAGGTGGCGCTGTTGACCCAGCCCTTGGTGCCCTGCGGGTCGTTGACCAGGCGCCAGACGTCGAACTCGCGCTCGATCTCGACGGGGAGGTCGCGGCGTTTGTAGACCCACTCGATCGGGTAGCGGTCGCCGGGTCCGCGGCGGAAGTTGACGTCGTCGCTGCGCAGGGCGGCAAAGCGCGGCAGCGGCAGGCCGGTCTTGCTGCCCTGGCGCTCCTCCGGCGGTGGGGCCGGGGCGGGAGCGGGCGGCGGCGCGGGCCGGGGTGGCGGCGGGCGGGGGTGCGGCGGCGGTTTCGCCGGTGCGGGCTTGAGGAGCGACGGCCTGCCTGGTGGGGGCTTGGCAGGTGACGGCTTGGAAGCTGTCGGCTTGACGGGCGAATGCGGCGGCGGCCGAAGCGTCGGCGCCGGCTGCGCCGCCCCCAGGGTCGGTATAGCCACGAAAAGAAGGCCGGCGGCGATACGCATCGATCCTTCCCTGCCAAGGACCGCCGCGCCCGGTCAAGCGGGAACCGTCACAACGTCACGATCGCGCCGCCGCCGAGCGCCGAGAGGAACGCCGGCACCCCCGCGACGGACGCGCCCTCGACCAGCGCCGCGCCGTCCAACCCCGCCATGCGCAGCCCGGAATCACAGGCGATCAGCCGCACCCCGAGCTCGATCGCGGCCGCGCGCAGCTCATCGAGCCCGGCCACCCCCGCCGCCCGCACCGCCGCATCGCGCTCCGGATCGGCCAGCGACCGCCAATCGGTCAACAGCGCCCGGCACCCGTCGTTGGTCGCGAACAGCACCACCTCGCGCCCGATCGCCGCCGCCCCGGCCGCCATCACGAACGCATAATGCGCCCGCTCGTGCGTGCCGGCGATCAGCAGGATGCCGAGCGGTTCAGCCATGGGCGGAGAGGTCGGTGATCGTTCGGTGGTCGCCGCACAACGGACAGTCCGGGTCGCGCGGCAGGCCGATCGTGCGCATCCGGGCGGCCAGCGCGTCCCACAGCAGCAGGCGTCCGGAGAGGCTCTGGCCGATGCCGATGATCTCCTTCAGTGTTTCGGTCGCCTGCAGCGTGCCCATCACGCCCGTCACCGCGCCGAGGATTCCCGCCTCGCTGCAGCTCGGCACCAGGCCCGGCGGCGGCGGCGCGGGATGCAGGCAGCGGTAGCACGGCCCGCCCGCGTGCGGCTTGAACACCGAGAGCTGCCCGTCGAAGCGCAGCACCGCGGCCGAAACCAGCGTGCGGCGGGCGAGCGCGCAGGCATCGGCAACCAGGAAGCGGGTCGGGAAATTGTCGCTGCCGTCGCACACGATTTCGTACGCCGAGACGAGGTCGAGCGCGTTGCCGGCGTCGAGCCGCGTCCGGTGCGTCTCGATCCGGACCGCGGGATTGATCGCCCGCGCCGCCGCCGCCGCGGACTCCACCTTGGGCGCGCCGACCCGGTCGGTGGTGTGCGCGATCTGCCGCTGCAGGTTGGAAAGGTCGACCCGGTCGTCGTCGATCAGCCCGATCGTGCCCACGCCCGCGGCCGCGAGATAGAGCAGCACCGGGCTGCCCAATCCACCGGCGCCGACGACGAGTACGCGGGCGGCGCGCAGCTTGGCCTGTCCGATGCCGCCCACCTCGTCGAGCAGGATGTGCCGCGAGTAGCGCGCGATCTCGTCTTCGCTGAAATCGAGGTCCATAAGCCAGAGATAGGGTGGGGGTGGTCGCGAGACGATGGACGAGGGCGCATTGGTGCTGTTCAGCGGCGGGCAGGACAGTACGGCGTGCCTGGCGTGGGCGCTCGATCGCTACGGCCGGGTCGAGACGGTGGGGTTCGGCTACGGCCAGCGCCATGCGGTCGAGCTCGAGATGCGGGGCCCGATCCGGGACGCGATGGCGGGCATGCGGGATTGGGGCGCGCGGCTGGGGCCGGACTGGATGGTCGATTTGGCGCCCTCGATGGCCGCGCTCGGGCAGACCGCGCTGACCGCCGACGTCGAGATCGCAATGGGCGCGGACGGGTTGCCGACGACGTTCGTGCCGGGCCGCAACCTGTTGTTCCTGACCTATGCCGCCGCACTCGCGTATCGCCGCGGCCTGCGCCGGATCGTGGGCGGCATGTGCGAGACCGATTTCAGCGGCTACCCCGACTGCCGCGACGACACCGTCAAGGCGATGCAGCTCGCGCTCAACCTCGGGCTCGACCGGCGGTTCGTGCTGGAGACGCCGTTGATGTGGCTCGACAAGGCGGCAACCTGGGCGCTCGCCGCGCGTCTGGGCGTGCTCGACGTGACGGTCGCGCTGTCGCACTCCTGCTATCGCGGGGACCGGACGCGGCGGCACGCTTGGGGCTATGGCTGCGGCGACTGTCCCGCGTGTGCGCTGCGCGCCGAGGGGTGGCGGCGCTGGAGGGCGGGCGCAGATGGGTGAGTGGCTGCATGGCCTGGTGCAGGGGCATGGGACTTGGGTGGTCGCCGTGATCATCTTCCTCGAGAGCATGGGCGTGCCGCTGCCGGGCGAGAGCCTGCTGATCGGGGCGGCGATCTACGCGGCGACGGTGGGCGGACTCAGCATCCAGTGGGTCGTGCTGTTCGCCGCCATCGGGGCGATCATGGGCGACAATGCCGGGTATCTGCTCGGGCGCGAGGTCGGGCGGCGGGCGCTGGTGCGCTGGGGCAGCCGGGTCGGGCTGACGGAGGAGCGGGTCTTGCTGGGCGAGTATCTGTTCGACCGGCATGGCCCGAAGCTCGTCTTCTTCGGCCGCTTCACCGCTTTTCTACGCACGATCGTGGCGCTGTTGGCCGGCGCGGTGCACATGTCGTGGCCGCGTTTCCTGCTATGGAACGCGCTCGGCGGCATTTGTTGGACGTCGCTCTACGGGTTCGGAGCCTATGCGTTGGGCGCGCAGTTCCATCGCCTGGCCGGGCCGGTCGGGATCGGGCTGGGGATAGTCGGCTTGGGCGTCATCGTCTGGATCGGGCTCTTCATCCACCGCAACGAGCGCCGCCTGATCGACGAAGCCCGACAGGCCGTCGCCACCAAGACCGCTTCGTCTGCTCCCTCTCCCTCCGGGAAAGGGCTTTTGTCGTGAGTATGGTTCTACAGGAGTTCAAACATGTCGGCAGCTCTCATCATCGGCGCCTCCCGTGGTCTCGGGCTCGGACTGGCGCGGGAACTCGCCTCGCGGCACTGGACGGTCACGGGAACGGTGCGCAAGCCTGATGATCGCGGCGAGCTGGAAGCGGCCGGCGCTGCCGCCCACCTCGCCGACATCACCGACCCGGCCAGCATCAAGTCGCTCGCCGCGTCGCTGCCGGCCAAGCTGGACCTATTGTTCGTCAACGCCGGCATTTCCGAGCCTGCGTCGTTCGACGCGATCGACGAAGCCGGCATCGGGCATCTGTTCATGACCAACGCGGTCGCCCCGGTCCGCGCGGCGCTTGGCCTGATCGAGGCGCTCGCGCCCGATGCGACCATCGCCTTCATGTCGAGCCGCATGGGCAGCGTGGCGCTTACCGCGGCGGAAAACCTGGCGATGTATCGGGCCAGCAAGGCCGCGCTGAACTCGCTCACCCGCGCCATGGTCGGCCGTTTTGGCGATCGGCCGGTGCTCTCGTTCCATCCCGGCTGGGTCGTCACCGACATGGGCGGACCCGGCGCCGACATCGACGTCGCCACCAGCGTCAAAGGCATCGCCGACGTGCTCGAAGAGCATCGCGGCAAGGCCGGCTCGGCGTTCGTGGATTACAGCGGCGCCGAACTCGCCTGGTAGGACAGGCCTGGTAGAAAAGGACAACCCCTCCCGCGTAGGCGGGAGAGGGCTGGTTTCCTCCCTAAACGATCCAGCCTCGACGCGCCGGCCTTCTAGCAGGATGCGGAAAAAGTGTTCCAACGTCCCGGTTTTCCGGGGTCCCTGATCGTCATCCGCCTCGTCTGAGCCTCTATTTTCTAGGTTTCAGTGTCCTGACCGGCGGAATTGACCGATCCGGG